>ERZ1740068.279-NODE-279-length-28889-cov-8.570750_pt1 | contig 28889 bp, 21 predicted proteins | sample MGYA00581735_ERZ1740068 | MGnify/ENA primary metagenome ERZ1740068 (study PRJEB43018, sample SAMN04849740) | marine metagenome | isolation source: floating plastic debris | place: Pacific Ocean | collected 2008-08-30 | study: EMG produced TPA metagenomics assembly...
AGGGCACCTCTAATAACTCCCTATTGATTTTTGATCGGACCTTTTTTCCTGATCCTGCGTTATCAAAATACTCATTTAGCGATGCTAAACTCCGTTTATGATGCCTTGTCTCAGAAAAAAATCTTACGATCAAATTTTCAAATCTAGTTTTTAGAGGTACCCTAAATTTTATCTCGTATGATTTTGAATTATGGGCCCCAAACCCTCTGATAAACCGCAGTTCATAACTCCCGGGTAGTATGCTCCGTACCGTACTCATGACGACAAAGCCGGAGTTTTAACAGGCCTGATCAGGGCACTGCCCCACATAAACGGGCCTGATGACAGTAATAAAAATGATTCTTCATCGCCTTGCTCGTGGTTTTCCAGATAGTCACAGATATTGATGCAGATATCTGCAGCACCAGCATGACCAAACCTGCTGATGTTGCTCAGGTCTATTTTATCCTGGTGCAAACCCAACAAGCGCAGGTAGCTTTTGCAGGTTTGCTCATTGTAATTGTTGGTAAAAACCCTGGTCACGCTCTGCGAGGGTGACGCTGTCGCCACCAATGTTTTGTTGGCCACCGACCTGATGCCGTCGCTCACCGCCTTGACATACCTGGGAAAATCTCTGGCAGGATCATACAGACCCGCCTGACTATTGACACTTTCGTGGATATCGCTGATCTCAAAACCCACTTCCGGGTTGACAGACAACAGACAACTGGCTGCAGCATCGCTGCCTACCGCGAGATCAGGAGGCGCTATCCGTCCAAACTCTTCAGAAACAATGTCTGCTACAATGAGGAGGATGTGCTTGTATTCACCTGAAAGAATGTAATTGTATCCTTTCTTAAAAGCGGGCATCAGGTTGCCACAAAAAGAAAGAGACGACATCAATGGATAGGCATTATGAAGGCCATGTTCCAGGAGAAAATCGCATAAAAAACGGTGCGAAAGGTGATTATTGACACCAATAGAACTAGTGGCGAAGATGACTGCATCTATTGACTCCGGCGCGATGTCAACTTTTGAAAACAGCTTATTGATTGACTTCCCAGCCAAATCCAACACCGAGAGTTTGCTGGTACGGTACCTGGAAAATCCAGAACTTTTAAGTCTGGAAACCTTCTCAGGAAATTCCTTTATTTCTTCTAAATCCTCGACTGCATATTCCAATTCGCCGAGTTCGTAGGAAAAGCCTCCCACGTAGACAGATGCCCCGTTCATATGGTAAGAGATTAAAAGTGGCGCACAGCGATTTCAGTCAATGCCAGGGGCAATGAATAAAACGGTGTACTCGTATGTTGAATGATTACTTTCTAAGCGGTGATTTAATTTGACTTGACAGATACAAGGGTATCATAGATGGTGTCAATAGATTCAAAATTTCGAATCAGGCTGTACTCGAAGTCAATTTCAATCTGGAGTAGATCTTCCAGAAAAAAGACCAGTTCCATGATTCTAAAAGAGTCTATTAATCCCTCTTTCCAAAGATTGGTATCAGGTTTAATCTGTTGAATATCCAAAGATTGATTGGCTGTATCTTTTAGCAAAAATTGCGTAACTGCTTCGGTAAAAATTAGTTTCTCCATGACAATTAGTTTAATTCGTGGTTTTAAAAATGATGAAACAAAACTAGTGTTGATGAGCACATTATCAAAGAGAAAGTATTTGTTTTTTACACAATATTAAAATTATTAAAAAGTATTTATTTTTAACACAAAATACTGTTCTGAAATATCGATATTTTCAAAATAAGCATAATTCTTTTGCGGAAATAAAAATTACCCTTTACTGGAACCTCACAGAATTGATTTTACGGATTGTAAAGTAGAGGCTTTGGGACAGGTTCAGGTTTTCATATCTATTCTCAAAATAGGAATGATCAGCAACGGTACATTACTACATGTACCGTTACAAAATTCAATATCAAGGCTTGAATGACTCCTTAGCGAGCGTCACTTCCTTGTCCATTCTAGCCATCAACCTACTACTATGTGCAGCTTGCGTAGCGATGGTTACCATACGCCATACAATGAAATAATTCCCGTTGGGCTTGTATTCAAAACCGGGAATATCCGAAAGTGGCTGTGAAAAGGCAATCCGATCTCCAGCCCTGTTTATCTGGGTCAACGGACCTTCGGGGTTCGATGGGTCTGGCACTTCATAGATGTAATATTGTAACACATTGTCAAATTGCGGGTTTGTTAGATTTTCTGCCAGATAGTAAATAAAACTTCCGTGTTGCCTGGTAATGGGGTCTTCTGTATACCGACATGCCACAGCATATAAATTAAGGTTACTACCATGACCATGGGGATGGTGCCTGCTAAAGAAGAATCCATTACAATTTGGGATCTGCCCCGTTGCAGCATTGAAAGCCACTCGTCGCATTACATCCTCTACCGAAGGTGCTGAAGGACCATCAATGTCAACAGAAACGGGACCGGTAGTGGAATATCCTGCCCCAAAGTTTGGCTTCTCGGTAATAGGGCTACCAAAGTAGGTACCAACTACTCTGAATTGAAAATTTGCCATAACGTACTAATTTAAAATGTTTAAAATATAAGAAAATATCACTCTCAATTACCTTGGTCAAAAAACCACTTGGCCAGCATCAATCAGGTAATTCAGCTAATCAAAGCCTTGTGTGGTCTGGTTTGCAAACCAAATTGAGTACATGAGTTTTGTTGCAAGAAAGTTCAGCAGTATGTCAACCTTATGCTGAACAATTGTCATAAGAGCGGTATTTTCCCCCATTAGATAGGGAAAGAGTGTTATAAGGTAGGTTGTAGATGTCTAGACGAGTTGGTCCAACAGGTGTCTGTAAAATGGCATTTATTCACCTGGTCTCGTCTTACGGGCCAATGGCCTAAACTCCTTGAACCAGAAGTTAAGTATTTGAACAAGACCGCTGGTGAGGACTCCCAGTAGGATTTGCAACTCTCCCCTCATGGAGTTCTCACCAGCTTTCATATTGAGATCATCACTCACTTCCACGTAGAAGATACTTCCCAGTATGCCCATGTAGCATACCAGAAACAAAACACTGAGCGTTAATTGGATCTTTCTAATAGACATCGATCTAAAGGTATTTTTTTCGTTTTGAAATCATTGATGCAAGGCCAGGCCTGCGGAGCGAGCCGCGTGCGAGGGAAGGAAGTTTGAAAGAAGAGAAGGTACTAAACAACCAATTCCTGGTTGAAATGATGAGCAAGTGCAGTTAAGACCTTTACCCCAGCCTCTTTTGCCACTTCGCCCTCTCCTACATGGATAAATCCCTTTTCCTGTATTTCCGGAAACAGCGTCATTGCATGAAAAAACACAAAATTGCATAAGTATCCACCAGCATTTGTACTTTCTGGTTGATCAAAAGAATCCGCAAACTGTGAATACAACCAGGTTTTAGGGAGTGTGCTTAAGTATGTTTGCTCCAATCGCTTATCAATTGGTACGTCTGCTTTTTGCCCTTCTTCATAGTACTCATCGTAATTATCTTTCATCGGACACGCCTCATTCCGTGCTACAGCTTCAAATAGCAGATGCTTTTGTACGCCACCGTCTAGACCCAGACATACCAAATGGCTCGGATTATGCTGTATCACTGCGTTGGTCAACGCTGACTTTGCGTCACCCCAGCTTACCGGCAGCTCTTCACAGACAATTTCAAAATCTGAGTTCCCTTGATCCTCCCAGTATGCTACTGTCGCCTGAGCGATCTCCCAGGAGTTATTTGTGGAATCACCGCCAAAGGGCTCAAATCCTGTAATCAATAGTTTTTTTCCTACATTCATCGTTATAAAGTTTTACCTACTCGTTTTCATCAGAATTTACCTGGTAATCAATGAAGCTTTGCCACTACTTGTTCCGCTTTCTTCATTGAATACCTGACAAACCTACAGCCGGGTGAATCAGGAAAATATTACAAAATATGACAGTGGAGGAGTGCCCGAGTACATAAGATATGTTGGATGTAGCTGGAAGCTACACCAAGTTCGGGGACTAACGTGGGTTTCTAAATTACTCACCACATTTCGAGAATTGCTACTGCCTTTTTCTGATAGACAGAGCTGCCCGTAGCGAGTTGTTCAAGGATGGCCCTCGCTTCTTCGCTTTCTCCCATTTTGAGGTAAACACAGGACTGATACCATTGGTGATGAACGGAGCTACCGTTTTCAAAGACGCTCCTTGCCGCTGGTAATTGATCCAATGCCAGGTGACAGCTTCCAATGTACAAATCCACCTCTTTGACGTGTGAACAATCGCCGGTAAAACCAGCCAGCGCCAATGCATAATCCTGACGCACATAGGCGTCAAAACACTCCTTCAATTGCAGGTCGGCGTCCGCTCCTCTCAGGATAGTGGGTTCGGGATAAAAAGCGTAATAGGAAAGTACATCTGGTTGATCGTTGCGCTGACTGATCCACCAGGCCAGTGCCGCTACCATCACCAGAACTGCCAGACCAGCAGCTATCCTGAAGAAAACAGGAGTGCTTCTTTTTTCAGACCGTTGCAGCATCTCGTTAAAAGTATCTTTGAGCTGATCCTGTTGGGCGGCAATGCCATGGATCAACTCAAGCCTGGTCCTCAGCTCATCGAGCAATGGCGGGTGACTGGTGATGTACTGCCGCGCCTCTTCCATTTGGAGCTCATCCAGCCGCTCATTGAGCACATCGTCAATCAGTTGATCATCTGCCTCTGTCAGGTTCATTTCATCGTCTTTTTTAGCTCATCGGTCAGTTCCTTCCATCTCTTATAACACCTTGCCTTACTAACTTTAACCGTATTGGCATTGGCCAGGTGGAGCATCTCCGCTATTTCAGCCATGCTGTATTTTTCTATATAAAAGTACTTAAGAATGGACTGGCATTTGCTATTGAGGCTGGAAAATGCCCTTTCATTGATTCTTTGCAGTCGGTCATCGGTTTTACTGATGTCCTCGTACCAACGATACCTCACCTCCTCTACATAGTTGCTTTGCCGCTCTTTCTGCGCCACACTTTCTCTTTGACGATTGATACAAATCTTGAGCAGATAACCGCGCGCGTTGGTCAGGGTTTGCAGCTTTTCCAGCAGAATATTTTCCCTGAAGATGATCATGGCATCTGTAAAAGCATCTTCCGCATCTTCTTTTGTACAACCAAATTTTCTCCGAAGATAGCCAATACAATACCTGCTATATTCATCGAATACAAACTGTAAACAGCTATTATCACCACTGCTTAACTGCTCTTTTATTCTTTTGATGTCAGGAATTGCACTCACCAGAATGATGCGATGTTTAAATTTTTTCTCAAAAATAGTCCGAATACTGTTAACCTCTGATGCTTCCTACTCATGTAGTGATAGGTGTTAGCCGAAAAACCTGAACAGAGTAGGCAGTTACTAATCGTAATCAAATATTTATTATGAAAAAGAAAATGAAATTGGATCAGATCAGTGTAAAGAGTTTTACAACAAAACTGGAAAAAAGAGATCAACAAACAGCGAAGGGAGGGGATACACCTATTGTTTCTGAATGGTATGAATGCATCTCACATTTTTTTATGACCTGTGATTGTTCCCGTATTGCAAAGAATACCGATTGTTGCGTTTTGTGATAATTGAGCACATCTTTGGTGGTTAGTCTGTAGACTGACCACCTTACTCATGAGATTAAACAAATTAATGCTGATTACCTACTGTCTGCTTTTGATGCAATTGCCCGTTGTGGCACTGAGTAGCACCAATACAGCACCTGATCCGGATTCCTTGTTTTTGGCAGGACAATATCAGGCGGCTGAAATGGCCTACCGTCAACGCATGAAAGCGGCTGAGCAGTCGCAGGAAGATACTGTGTACCTCCATGCCATGAACCGTGCAATTGAGTGCCTGTGGAGGATGGGCGATAATCCCAATGCTGAGCTTCTGGCATCTCAATTGTCAAAAAGATCCATTGAACTTCTGGGAGAAGACAACCTGTACCATGGCATGGCTATGATGCACCTGGGTGTGATTGATCTGTTAGAAGATGACCTGAAGGCCAGTGAACGGTATTTCCGGAAGGCACTATCGCTTTATCAACGAGCCTATGGCCCATCGCATCCGGAGATCACCAATCTCTACTATAACCTGGGAGTGGTAAAAAAATACAATGGTTCATTTGATTCAGCCATTTATTATCTTGAAAAAACACTGGCTGCCGACAGGCTGGAATATGGAGTAGAGGATATCCGCTTGTCCGACCACTACAGCGGTTTGGCTGCTGTCTACACAGACATGGGATTCGCCCTCAAAGCACAGCAATACTATGATTCGGCGGTTCACTTACATGTGCTGCATGATAAAGCGGATCACCCTTATATCGCAACTACCTATGTCAACCTTGGCATCAATTTGGCTAAACTTGGTAAATATCAGGAAGGGATTGCACACCTCTTCACTGCCCTGGAAGTATTGAAAAAATACTATCCTCCGGGTCATTTTAGTATATGGGGGACCTATGACCAGATCAGCTCCTTCTATTACAAGGCAGGAAACTATGATCAAGCCAGAAAATATGCCTACATGGGATTGCGTTACGCAGATAATCTGTCGGAAAAGCCGGGCCTGTCTGCTGCGAGGCATTACAATTTACTGGGGGCAATCTATCAGGCTGAGGCCAAATATGACTCAGCGCTCTTGTTCCTGAAAAAGTCCGAAGCATTATTACAAGAAACAGGTAATCAAGAATTGATGATCGCCATTCAAAACAACAAACTCATCAGCTTGCTTGGGACCAACCAGGTGGAAGCAGGACTGCAGGTATTTGAAACCTTGCATGCCACGCTGGCGCCGCAACGCAACAAAAGGTTCAAGACGCTTACCCGGATCAACCTCACCGTGGGCAAGCACTTTCTTGAACAAGGTGAATACCAAAAGGCAATGAAGCACGTGGACGAGGCCATTGCTGTAAACCTTTACCGCCAAGATGGCAAACCCCAATTGACAGAACACTTCATAGACGCCTATCAGATGATTTACTCACTGTCGCTCAAGGCTAATATTTTGGCTGGCATGGGGGAGCTGGATCACCTGACAGAAGCCGTTGATATATTTGGTCTCTGTAGCGAACTGATAGGCAAAGTACGTTCGGGATTGCATTCTTCGGCGGATGCCGATCAGCTATATCGCTCGCACAGTGATTTCTACCGTGATGCAGTCGCAGTTTGTCATCGGTTGTATGAAATGACGGGGGAGACCAAGTATGCAGAACGTGCTTTGGTTTTCTCCGAGGAGCGAAAAGCCTGGGAGCTCATGGAGTCTTATCATTTATCGGAATGGAAAAATCAATTTCCCCTGCCCGATAGCCTGCGGCAGAGGGAGTCTGAAATTGACGGTATGCTAAGGTACTATCACGGACAATTGGTCAGCGAGGGATTGAATCAACAAAAAGACGTCAGCGAAATATCTTCCGTTGTAAAACAGAATTTGCAGTGGCAGCAAAAGAAGCAGGCATTCGATTCAGTACTGATGGAAACGCATCCCGCTTACTTCGATATCCGCTATCGGGATTTTAAGGTCAACCCTGAACACCTACGGACGCAGCTTGGTGAAGGCCAGGTACTGCTTGAGTATTTCACCGGCAAGAATAACAATTTCTGTTTTGTCATAAAGCATGATTCAGTATTCTTCCTGAAACTACCGAAGTTGACTAAAGCAGAAGTTGCCAAATGGCTGAATCAAATCAGTATTGAACCCGACTTGGCTAACCTCAACCTGCTCAGAAAAACAGGCTATGAAATGTACCAGAAACTCTTCCTGGCTGTGGATAGTCTGCTACAACCATCAGACAAGCAACTGGTGATTGTTCCGGAAGGACTGATCAACACCATTCCATTCGATTTACTCGTCAGTGATACAGTGGCAGCAGATCAATATTTGATCCATCGGTATGCGATCAGCTATGCACACAGTGCCCTGATGGCAGCAGGTGAAACTATTCAGGACCAAAGAAGGCAACCGGTGCTGGCAGTGGCACCCAATTACAATTTGACGCAGTTTGACTCACTGGAAATTCAAAAATATGCGGTCTTGAGAGCAGGCGGTAGCGCTCTGAGGTGGAATCAGGAAGAAGTAGCATCCATTTCAAAACTGGTGGATACGCGCTTGTTGGTAGAAGCGTTGGCCACGGAAGAGCGTTTCAAAAAAGAAGCACCCTATTATCAAATATTGCACCTGGCGGGGCATGCATTTCTGGATCCGGACAATCCAGAGCTTTCCTATCTGGCCTTTGCCGCCAATGAAGCCGACAGCACAGAGGGCAGGTTAAATTTCTATGAGCTGGCCAGTTTGAATCTATTGGCGGACCTGGCAGTACTGAGCGCCTGCAATACGGCCAGCAATAAACAGTCACTTGGCGGAATGCCCAGAAGCTTAGGCTATTCTTTTCAGCTGGCCGGTGTCCGCTCCGTCATGGTGAGCCAGTGGGCAGTAGATGACAGGAGTACCCGCTTGCTGATGGAGAAATTCTACATTCACCTCAAAGAAGGACTGGATAAAAGTGAGGCCATCAGAGCAGCAAAGCTGGATTTCCTCAAGGAAGCCGATCCTGTCTTTACACATCCATTTTACTGGGCCGCTTTTGTCATCTATGGGGATGTCTCCGAAGTGGATAGCCTCACCAACGATTTCACCGACTCACCATTTCTACCAGGACTGGTAGCTGTGCTGCTGATTGGGGCGTTTATGGTGGCCCGGAGGATGGGCTGATGCAAAAAATATCAGTCTGGTGTTACAATGATGAGGTATCTTTTATGACAACAGACAACCATTGTTCTCATCGGGATCCATCAACCCACCTCAGTGATACACTGTCTTCAGATTACATAGTTCAGGCTAGCTTTTCGTATTCTTTGATGATGAAATTCTGATGGTTGAACCGAATCTGACCATAGCGCCTTTCTATTAAACCATTTAAAACTTTTCTGTAGGGCGTCTTCTCAAAGGTTTTGCGCAGCCGGTAAATTTGCACATTCAGGTAGTACTGATCAATTGCAGGATTACAAAGTTCCTTCCGCAAAGTGTCCAGCAAACTTCTTATGTACACCCACCCTTTTTCATTATCCGAGTAAATGCCTTCTTTCATATCCTCCCGCATTTTTTTGGCCAGTAAATAAAGGGGGTAGTTCATCACCTGGGCGGAAATCTGAATACGCTCAGCGGCACCCAGCAATTCAACAGAAACATATTCATAGTCCGGGCTTACCTCAAAGACCAACTTCAAAGCTGAAAATGCGTGAGGGCTCTCATTTGAAACGTATTTCCAGTTCCCTCCATGCAAGGGCTGTAGTTCATCTCCGTGCTTCAGTATCCTGCTTTCACCATTTTCTTCCAATACCCAGTCACCCTGTGTAGTATACAGCTTTAAACGACAGGAGCCATTTTGGTATTGCAGGTAGTTACTATGTCTGACATGGATGTCATCATTTGTGTGCGCTTTTAATTCTGATCTCAGCATAATCTATTTAGTGGGTTTAGAAAAGCAAGCGGTGTGTCTTTCGCTTTTGATCAAAGTTGAGTCAGAACCTATGGGTAATCAAGGTAGGAAATACCTGTTCTTAAAGATGCGAAAATTGTGCAAAAGGCAGGTGTATCGTGTAGCGTCTATCGATATATCTTCCAATAAAAAAGGCTAATCCTCAGGAGGAAAAGCCTTTATTCAAAAGCGTGTATGAATGATCCATCAAGGAATAAGATCCATACCTATTTTGACTGATTAATCAGTAGCATGGCACAGGTAGGGCTTTACCTGACGAAACAGTCAAATTATGCTTTTTCCAGCAGCCAGGTAAAAGTACTTCTCAAGTCCCTTTCATGCAGCGTCTTTACTTCATGTTGGCCGCTTCCTCTACCACCAGTGAGAAACAATTCACGGGGAATATCCCTAAGGTTGAGAAAGAATCTGTTGTCGTTTGGTACCTGTCGTTCAAGTTCCCATTTGAAATAGTTTACTTTCGATTGATCGAGATCTGCCTTCCTCGTGAAAACCGACTGATTACCTTTTTCACGCCCCCCTGTTAACCATACATTGTCGCCAGCTTTGCTGTACATGCACTTGAGGAAAACGGTGCTATTGTTTTCAATTGACCCGCTTCCGACATCCGCAAAGCTTCTGCAAATTTGCCACTTATAGGAACTGATCAATTCCGGTTCTGTATTCTTGTCATCAGTGCGGACATTTTGATTGCCTTTATCTCTACAACCTGTCAACCATCTGTTTTCATTGTCATCACCCTGATTGTGCAGGTAGACGACGTCTCCGTATTCTAATTTACTCATTAGTTTATTTTTAAGAATTTTCCTACTCTGTTTACATAGGTTTTCACCTCAGGCTTTTCAGATTCCGCCTTGTCATCAATGAATTTGAGTAGCTACTTCATCGATCTTTTTCATTGACTACAGGATAAAATTAGCCAGGAAAGGTTGTGAAAACTATTACAAAGTATGACAGTACGTTCAGGCAACAATCATCTTAAAATCAACTATTTACATTCAATAAATAAGTAACAATTCCTTTGTGCTAAGACAAAAACAAGTAAGGCTGTCCCTTTTCAGAAACAGCCTTGTATTTGAGCTGCCAACCATTTGGATATCGCATCAAGCTACTGCAATGCATTCAATCAGTAAACAACTAATAAAAGTTAATAACTTATATCATATAAGGTGTGTTTTATCCTTCTCTCATATCCTATTGTAGGTTAGAACAATTTGATATGGGTGGGGTAGTTATTGCCTAATTCCCTTGGTTTTCACCAAATGCCATTTCATTCAACTGAAACTGCGGTGGATAAGGGGGTATAGGTGTACTAATGTTGGCAACAGCGAACTGGGTTGTAGAATTATTGATCTGAAAGCTATTATCACTGAAGGTATTAATTCTTTTATAGTTTGCATTATCACTGTCAAGAGGCGCATTTGTTAACAGCAATTCCACTTCAAAATCACTGTAATCAGCTACCTCGGGAGTTGGCTTAAGCCCAAGGTAAAAGCGCAAGTCGGTATTGCCTGGAGCACGCACAACTTTGTCAAAACTACTGAATGGAAAACTAATGCAGTAGAACTTATTACTATCTTCTGCATCTGATCGATTTTCATCTTCTGGTTCACTTAGTCCTAGCCAATCCTTGTAAGACTGTTGCCATCTTCCCGCCCGTGTGAAGGCATCGTTAAATAATACCTGATCCAGTCCAATTGTTTTCCCTTCTTGCATGTCAAAGCGATGATACTTTTTATTACCCTCAGTATTAAATTGGTTACTGAATGCATCTAAATTGGTATCAAGTATAAAGGCAAAAAAAACATTATCCTGAACACCAAAGTAAACGTGAATATCTGCTTTTCCATGTTTTATACAGTTACACCAAATGCACTGTGCCACTGCTCTCGGAATCACAAAATGGTTTTTGGCGTCTAAATGATCAATAAGGCCTGTCCTTGGATCATCGCCATTCATTAAATTAATCCAATTTTGATGAGCCTTTACTGCATCATTATATGTAATTTTCCCTTCTGCTGTTTCACTCATTTTCGTATGTTTTAATTGTTACAATAAATTAGTTTATCACTTCTTTCGAAGCTTGAGTAGCTCAAACTTTTTGCTACAAGACAAACTTATGCACGGGCCATTGGGAAAAATATTACAGGATATGACACTGACCGGGAATAGAGAAAGCGTTGGTAAGCAACAAACCGTATAGTTTGGGATATAGTTGCATGTTATACCCAGACCGGATGAGACATACTTCAGTTGCCTACCGAATCCAGTGCAATCAATAATAGTGGTAGAGAAAAACCATGAATGATTTTGATAAAAAAGAGGCTCCAGTTGCAAACTGAAGCCAGTGTAAAGACCAGGACGGAGTTGGCTATCTAATCACCCACCAACCCGTTCTTGTACGCATAGCTTACGAGGCCAGCAATGTTTTTGGCACTAGTTTTTTCAAACAGACGGCTTTTATGGCCATCCACCGTTCGTTTTGAGATGAACAGCTTTTCACCTATTTCTTTGGAGGTATATTCCTGGCAAATCAGCAACAGTATTTCAATTTCCCGTTCTGTTAATTGCTCTTCCAACTGAGGTTTGGGACTTCGGGTAGAGATTTGTTTTCTCATAATCCCTATCTGATCAGGGGTGAAATAGTAACCTTGTTTGTGTACAGTGTTGATCACGCGCTTCAACTCGTCGGGTTCAATGTCTTTTGGCATGAAAGCAGCAACACCTAAGCGCATCATATGACCGGAAAATACACTTTGAAAGTAGGTGGATAAGATGATGATTTCAGCATCTGGAAACCTCTCTTTGACAGCGATAATGGTGGCTTCTCCTCCATCAACTCCAGTGGCACCACCAGGCCCCTGCATGTTGAAGTCCAAAAGAAAAATCTCCGGTGACTCAGCCAATTCTTTTGTCTTTTCCATCAGGTCTGCACCATTTGAGGCAACACAGACAACCCTCATGTCTGGCTGCTGATCCAGATACTCTTTCAGGAAATGGCAAAATAGTTTTTCGTCGTCTGCTATGGCTATTTTCATGCGGTTAATTTTCTTGTCAACTCATGATCTTGATCAATTAGTGGAACCAACAATACAAATCTGGTTCCCCTGGGCTTCTCTGTACGATACTCAAAAGTCGCATTCATCAAATTTGACCGCAACGATATATTCTTCAGGCCAAGACCAACCTGTACCTCATCGGGCAAAAAGCCTACTCCATCATCGCTGACACACATGTATAAATAATTGCGGGTTTGCCTGATAGCGATACTTACACCAGTGGCATTGGCATACTTCACAACATTTGAGAGCAACTCTTGTAATATCCTGGTCAGGTGCAGTTTATATTGTGAGCCCAGAGATGCTTCTGTAAAAATTTTGAAGTCACAGTGAATCTCCATAAAGCTACGAAACGGCGTAAGTATGCCTTCAATCAATTCACTCATGTCACTACTGTCCAGCAATGGTGGATGGAGGTCATGTGAGATTTGCCTGGTAATTCTAACGCAGTCTTTCAAACAGGACTCCAACGGAACATTATGCGCATTACTCTTGAGACCGAAAAGCAATGCATTGAGCTGGGCTACCACATGGTCGTGCAGTTCCAGAGAGACTCTCCTCCTCTCTTCTTCCTGTATCTGGATACTGGTTTGCACCAGTAATTTCTGCGCCTCCAACTGACTTTGATAAAGTTTCCTTTTTTCCTTCATCACCCTGAGGTGGTATGCTTTGAATAACAGGAGTGTTGCGGAAACCAGTATGGCGGCTATACACAACATAACACCTATCCATATGGCAAATTGTTCGGAGCTCTGCCAGCTTACCATAGTTTATAAGTTAAGAATGAATAATAACACACCATCACTACATTGTTCATCAACCAGAACCAAATGATAATTGACTGGGTTTCGTTGACCAGAAAATTGATGGAAGCGAAAAGTATCGTATTGATGGTGAAAAAAAAGAGCATCACACCAGCGGTTGCAAACCAGTCCCGGTCTTCTACCTCCCCCTGAAGCCAGCTATGGTAGTACTTGAGACAACAGCCCATAAGTACCAGGTCTTTGATCACAATGCTGAGTGTCTGAAACTTCTCGCGGACAAACAATTCACTTAGAAAGAATGTATCGGCCAAAATCAAGATCAAACCTACTAGTGTTCCCAGAAGAATGATCTTGTTTCTCTGTAAAACATGGTGGTAAAAAAAGTAAGATAAAATGATGAGTTCCAGTACAGCATAAATTGGAATCATGAAGAGGTTATATCCTGTGTAACCACCAAAATTCCTGAATGCGATCTCCGACAAGAGTGCAAAGATGAGATACTTGTGTAAATACCTGAGAGGTGCAGACAAGCTTCGCCAATTGCGCAGGCCGATTACCACTCCTGCGGTGATCGTAAACACAATGGCGTATGAAACGGATGTCATAAATTCCGGCAACATGAATGGCAGCGAGATTTTTGGTGAATCAAATCATGGGTCGCTGCAAAATGACTTTCATCTTACCTGCTGTTGGTGAACTTTCATTCAATAGATGCCTGCACAGTTGAGTACCTGTATCAACTACTGATGAATCGGATATTAGCATAATCCCTGCGTTTTTGGTGCGTTTGTTTTCTTTATTTGATGCTGGTGACGCATCTGGCCTGGCATTGCCAAAATCCTACAATCTCACAAATTACAACAGCAACCTGCTTACTTGCCTGAAACGCACCGCTTCAATTGTACTTAACTCATTAAATATAGTAAAATAATTATTTATAATCACACATTACGCAAGAAATAAAGAGACATTCAGACTTGGTTGCAACTGGAGCAAAATCACCTCCTACAAATAATCCTCAAACAGCAGGTCTTCTTTCTTCAGTTCGTTGCGCAGGTTCTTTTTGAGGATGGTCGTGTCAATGGTTTCGGCATCTGCTGCCAGCGCATCAATGTAGCAGGACTGTACAATGTTACTGATCTGAGACGCAGTGATTTCATAGTGATCGATGAGGAGGTCAAGGTTCAGAGAAGGGTCAATGGGTAAGTCATCGGCGAGCGTTTTCTCCCAGATTTGTTTTCGTTCTTCCTTGCCTGGCTTGGGAAAATGTACTACCGACTGAAACCTTCGCATAAATGCCTTGTCCAGGTGGTTCTTGAGGTTGGAAGCAAGGATGACCATCCCGTTGTAGTTTTCAATTCGTTGTAGCAGGTAAGCCACTTCCTGATTGGCAAACCGGTCATTGGCCGTTTCATTGTCAGTGCGTTTGCCAAACAACGCATCTGCCTCGTCGAAGAACAAAATCCAGTTTTTATGTTCGGCTCTCTTGAAAATACCCGCCAGGTTTTTTTCTGTTTCACCGATGTATTTTGACACCATCAGCGAGAGATCTATCCGAAAAACCGGTCGTTTCGCATATTTACCCAGCAACGTAGCCGTCAGGGTTTTACCCGTACCCGGAGGTCCGTAAAACAAGGCCCGGAAGCCTGACTTGGTCCTTTTACCCAACGTAGGATGTTTCATCAGCTTCTCATGGTAAGCCAGCCAGTTTTTTAAATCCATCAACTGCTCTTGTGTCCCTTTGGTAATGATCAGATCTTCCCAATCCATGCCGGTTTGTAGTAGTTCTGCGGGGAAATTTTGGGAGAGTTGAGGGAGCTGTACCTCACCATACAATAGTTCTTGTAGCAATTCTTCATTGATCAACAGCCTGCCGCTCAAGGGGGGTAAATGAGTCTCCACTTCTTCCAGAGACACCAGTAAGTTCCGACCCAACTTTGCATCTGGAAGTAACAGTTTGGCTACCTCCTTCCTCCTGTCCGTATCTCTTGCTGCTAGTAGAAAAACGGCTGTCTCACCTGTGGGGAGTACGCCCCGGTGTGGCTGTTTCATCACGCCGCCAAACTCTGTGCAGATGGTATCGAAACTGGGGTTCTTCGCCATGAATATATCCAGTGTCTGTGGACTAAAATAGGGCGCAAGTGCCAGTAATAGAATCACCTGTTCCTGAAAGTTCAGCCCATACCGCTGAATGATCTGACGCAACTGCTCGTCTTCTATTTTAAGAGGCAGCTGATAAAGTTCTTCAATCGGGTAGTTTTTTGTATTGTTGATGTTGGCCACGTGGAGTTGAGTGGCTTTTTTAATGAGTTGATCTAAGTTTTTCATTGGTTTGACCTTTTTTGATTCAATATTCTTACTTTATTCCTTATTCAGCACAGCACCCTAATAACTGGCATTTTATTGCTTTCTGATCTGCTGAATGCTTTCTTTCATCAATCCGATATTTTCAACTGTGAGTTCGGTGCCCGATTTCTTGAGGATTCGCTTCGAGATACCAGTGGTATTGGGGACACTCATCAGTTTTTTCAATCTTCCGGCATTGAAGTCTCCCCCTTCGTAAATGAAGGCATCTATCAAATCAAAATTGCCCAGTTCAAGTAATTTCAATGATTTGAAAGACGCTTCATCAGAAACAGGCTGCCTTCCCAATCCATCAAAGGCAGTGGAAGGGACATTGAGTAGGTTAGGGCTGTTGAGCAGGTCTTTGATCACCCACTGACCTGTTTCATGGTTTTTACTGATGATGCCATGATTGATCAAATTCAGTTGGGCCGGAAATCCTGCACCAATTGCACTTTCAGTAGTCTGAACAGAAAACGCGTAGTAGCGATTTTCCTGACCAAAGGCGGTTTTCCAGATCTCTGCCCAACTGGCCGCACCTTCCACAGAAAGAAACACAGTGGCGCCATCACTTCCGGGAATCTTACTGACGATGTTCCAGTTGGTCAAATCGCCGCCGATGAGCTGGTCGGCATTGGGTGGATAGGCGGCAGTGTGTTCCAAAACACCCGTGGGAGAAAGTGCTGTTGAAGATGTACCGGTATACCATACGCTCGCAGAAAGGTCACCGATGGTCACCTCATCCGGAACTTGTCCAACCCCGTAAAACAGATAAGTACCTATCAACAGGTCGTTATGGTACAAGGCTACTGACAGGTGCTCACCCTCCTGCCGTTCCCTCAGTTCAAATGGTGTTCCTTCCAGCTGTGCCTGCACCGTGCTTATTTGCGCTGCCTGCTCATCCGGATATAACCCCAGCTGATAAGATGCGTCCTGTAGAGCCCCCAACTGCAGTAATGCCACCAGTCCTTGTTGCATGGCTTCACTGCTCTGAGGCAATTGTGCCATACCAGACGCCCAGGTGGACTGCCCCGTCAATTCCATGACAAAGTTTTCTTCCCGATGCGACCCACCGTAAGCGCGCCCGATGCCATATGCTTTCTTAAATTGTTCTTTGATGTTTTCAAAACCTTCATCATCCACCTGCTGCAGGGCTGCACGGATGTTCTTAGATAAACTGCCGTCACCCTGGCTCATGTCATAAATCAGCATCTGCAAGAGTAGGTTATCAATGACGCAGGCCCTCCATTGCAGCTCAGCGACCACTTGCTGTGCATACAGCTTTTGATCGTCGGTACGGTCGCCGGCAGCTGGTAATGAGTTGAGGTAGCTTTGCAGGTCCTCCGTCCTGAGCTGATGAACTGCACCTGCGCTCTTGTAGAGGTATTGGCTCAGTTCAGGGATATCATAATATTCCTTTTTGTTCTCTGAAGAAATACTCAGATACTGATAATCGTCAGGAAACAGAGAACTAATCTGCTGATTACCTTCCGTAGTACTGAGGTAGCCCCTTCCTTTTACCACAGGTACATCCTCCCCTCCATCCGGGTCTGCTTGCTTACCCATGTTTTTGGCAATTTGTTCATATTTCAGATTGTCAATCGCGGTACCCGCGTCGGCGAGGTTTGCATTGTAAATATTACCCATCGTAAAAGCTTTTGCGAGACCACGATATCCGTAAGCACTGGTGGAAGCAGGGCAAGTATTCTCCCAGTTGGAGTACACATTCAGGTTTGGAAATACTGTCCTGGAGTTTGTATGATCAAATGTCCCGGTCTCAGCATTGTAGCTACTCATTTGCATTCCTATCAGATCCGAAATCTCCATTTCAGCGCTTTCATAGGGTTCTCCGATAAGATCGGTTGCACAAGCAGCCAGGTTCAAACTCTCAATATTGGCAAAGGCTTTGGGAAATACCCGACTCAATGAGTATAACAGATTGAGATCAAAAAAATCACTTTCATCCTCATTTTTTGGATCTTGTGCACCAAAGATAATATTACTCCTTAGATAGTGATGGCCAGAGACGATCAGGTTTTTGATGACAAACTCGCCTTCCTGGGCTCTATTGAGCACAGACACCAAATGTAGTAGTTCCAGTACCCCTTCATTGTAAGCAACTGTATTCCAATAGTCACTTCGCATATCGTAGAATCCTTCCACGTCACTTTCCGGCTCGTCATAATGATGGTAAAACAACATTTTCGCTACGTCAGCAGCTTTTTGTTGATCAAGCCCCAGTTGTACCAGAGCGGCTGTCCAGGTCTCAGAGTTATCTTCTCCCTTCTTCCCTGCTTCATAGCCACCAAGCTGGAAGGGTTGTTGCCCAACAGTGACCTGCCCTACCTCCTGCTTATTCCGGGAATCATACCAGCTACTGGTTCGGGCAGCATTTACGGCACCCAATCCGGTGATTTCTGCCGTCTCATCATACTGCTGCTTGTTCCTTTCGCCAGCTTTCATGTGCGTGCGATACTTATTGTCATCTACCGGGTCTTTGATGACGATGAGCTTTCTGTCAATTCCATTGTTTTCTTTCAGGTACTTCAAGCTTTGTAGCACCTGAGGGATTTCACTGTAAGAATGCCCCCGGTTGTTGATCGCGATAAAAACCGCTACTTCCGGCGGGCCGGTCTCCGGAGTGGCCGACTTAGGTGTGTCCGTCTCAGGGACAAGATCTGTGACGTTCTTCCCTTTACTGCCTGCCATATGGGTGGGCAATGTATCCGGTGCTGACTGGTATGCATGTCTCATAGATCAAACCTTTTTGCTGTTGATAAAAATTAAATTTACTCCTCTGTGAAAGCATCAGATGAGTGTGAGAAAAACCACTGCCCTACTCCGGATTATACCACCCATAGAAGTCATAAGTACTTTCGGAGACGTCTCCTCCCACTTTGTAGTAAAAACGCATGTACTTTGTATAGTAAATCCAATCGTTTACTTTATTTTCATGCGGCAATATCTGCGGTACCAGCATGAAAGAATCAGAAAATGGATTTTCCTCAAGGTCACTTTTAATAGTTGGCTTCACATTCTCAGCCCAGTAGCCATCTGAACATGTATTCCATTGTCCTGCTACTATTGCATCGGCAAATCGATCGGGATCTTCTATTTCATTGTTAAAAAAAACATAGTGATAGTAGTTTTCTGTATCCCCGCGATCCTTCGAGAAATTTCGCTCTTTAATGTCTGGCAGGTCTGCCTTTGATTCTGCTGAGTTGGTAGATGCATCCAGGTGTTCATTTAACTTGAATTCGCCATCTGCCATTTTCTGATACATCCAAAAATTAGCTGCCTCCAAATGGGTCATTTCACGATCTGGTTTCTCCCCCCATCGGTCGGATGTTTTAATTCCAAATAATTTAATATGGTGCAATAGCTGAAAATAAGGCAGGCTTAAATTGGCCTGGATGGAATAACCATCGGTAAATTCAGGGTCTGAAGTCTCGATGTAAGTGAGTGCTTTTTTCCACTGTACTGAGATGTCTTGTGAGTTCCCTTCGGTATCAAGTTGTGCATCTGCATTAGTATCACCTGCGTTTTCGAGCACCCAGGCTTTCAGCATGTCAGTGGCTAGCTTTTTGCCATAGTCTTTACTCATTTCCTCTTTCAGTGCATTATCGAAAGCTTCCAAATCCTCAATCATTTTTGAGAACAATGCAATCAACTCTTCCAAAGCCGCACTTCGCTCTTCCAGCCCCTCTTTTTCCTTGATGTCAATTTCATAGAGTTCTATCATCTTTACCTCAATCATACCCGTCTGCTCCATGATGATGTCCTCCGCTTTGGTTTGAGTAATCGCCTTATACTCCTGTTCAAAGTTTTTAAAGGCCTTTGTCTTTTCTAATTCTGCTTCATGTTCTGCGGCCTCTATCAAGTAATTGATCAAACCATCCATGGCCATACTCAGGACAACAGAGGCCAGAAAGCCTGATGCTTTTGACACCGCAGAAAAACTTTTATAAGCCACCACATATTTTCGGATTTTATTTCCATTTTTATAAGTGATAAGTGGCTTATCCAGTTTAATATAATTGGTTCTTCTGGGGACAAAATCACCAACGTTCAATAACAAGTCGTCAAACCCTTTATAAAGGGCTGATCCCTCACTGATTTTTGATAATACCTTCTTGATGAAATCATAATTTCCTGCTTTCGCATTGGTCACCAGGTGGCTTATATCGTTCGTTTGCCTGGCAAATTCTACATGGTTATCATATTCGTGGGCAACAGCTCTTGTACAGACCATTCCCATCTTTTTGGTTAGATAAACAGCCTTCTGGTCCAGAATCTCCCGTAGGCTATCCCTATCTAAATTTGCATTGACATACTGTTGATGCAAGACTTCAAAAGGTATAGGAATCGTTTTAAAAATGATCTTTGTTCCTTCGGGATAAGGATCATCTAGTGTCACTGCACTGCCCTTCGAGGTTCTTAGATTTTTGTTAGCTTCTTTGTACCCCGACTCTTTTACTCCATAGTAGTAACGCAGGATACTCCAGATCCTGCTGTGAGGCGGATCATCCGTTGTTTCAGGTTCGTCGTTTTTAGTACTTGCTACATCACCGAAGGTCATAATGGGACTGTTAATCCTTACATAATACTCCCCTTCCGGCAACCAAACCTCCGTTCTGCCAAGAGCCTTATTTTGATAGACTACCAGTGATTTTTGACTCACGCCGTATCGGGCAGCAATCTTCTGAAGATTCTCCTCAGTGGGTTGGTCAACCACCACAAAAGGAGGATACTCGTCATCATCATTATCTGGCATGTAATAATTCTGAGTACCTTTTGTTTGAGTATACAGGTTATCGCCAGCATCGGGAATGGTCTCCTGACCGTCTGTCTCCAACAATGGTTGGTAGGTGAGGCTATTCATATCATATTTCCTTTTTATAAATCAAAAGCAGCTGTTTCATTACATTCGTGAGATCATCTATAAATTACCCATTTGAAGAAATCACTTTTCGGGTTTGTCCATTTTCTAGCTCATATTTTTCACGGACCTTACTGGTCATTTAAGTTGGCACCCAATATCGTTTCGTTGGCCTGACCGTATTCTTTACTCATTGTCTCTACGGCTCCCGAGTTGTCATAAACGCTGATGCCGGTGATCTCCCCGGTAGTCTCATCATAGATATAGCCTAGAAAAAGCTGAGAGTGGCCGGAACCGACGAAGTTATCAGGGTCAGTGGAGTGCCAAATTTGCAAAGCTGCTCCTGGCTTCAACTCACCATTCCATACGCCTTCATTGTCTACCAAGGTCCCTTCGCCACCATTGGCCAATGCTCCACCTACGCCATAACCATAGTTGGAAGCACCAGACTGCGTAGAGGCAGTTTTGTAATCCTGGGAAAGAAAAAGACCATCGCTATTGCTACTGTAGTCTATCGGGGTAAACCCATAGAGGTCTTCGTAACCTTTGTTGACCCTGGAAGCAGAAGTGGAGTAGCAATTTCCCATACAATTTTTATAGAGCCTTGCCGCATCGTAAGTGGGTTGTACGCCACTAAGTTCGAAAGTAGCAGGCCAAACATAGTCTGCTGGTCTTTCGGGGAGTTGCTGAATGTAATTTGCTACGTAGTTGCCCACTACACTTTCTCCCCGCAGGTAAGCATCAAAGTTCCAAACGGCTTGTGGAATCTCGGCACCATTGGCTGTAGCCCGGTCATAGCGATCATTGAAACCTTGTACTTGCTCTTCAGTGGCCCCTTCCGGGACTTTCTCTCCATTGTGTAGCCGCTCCACCAGAGGAACAAACTCTATGGGTGATAGCTTAGGGGTATATTCGATCTTTACCGGCCGGGTATCAATGTTCACGGTGGGTAACGGGCGTTCTTCGGGAAAATAGTTGTAAAATATCTCAGTGATTGTCCCGGCATCCGCTTCCCGGTCCATCTCTTTGACTGCTTTGTTAAAGTTGCGTTCACGCTTCCGCAGATTTCTCAGGTCTTCATGCCTTTTATCCTGCCTAAAGCTTTCCCGCCGCCGGTTGATCCTATGCATGATCTCTTCCCATGTCAACGGTGGGTTGATGGTCGTATACAGGTTACGCTGATTACTTCCTGGCGACACCTGTGCTTGTTTTGATCGGGTCTGGTATTGATACATAGTCGTTTTATTTATTCCCCCATTCAACCTTCATCATGCGATTCATCCACGAATAGCGCACGATAGACAGCCCCCATTTGATGCGGGGAATCAGCACATCCATCATGTGTGGCTGTACCTGAATCGTCAGCTGACCGTCATGCAATCCCGTTATGAGTGCTCTTCTCGACAGAAAATCTTTCCGCAGACTGGTCCATGAGTTGTTGCGCATAGGCGGCCAGTATTCCTGAATCGTTTCCAGCATGGCTGCCAACGGTGCTTCAGCATAGACAAATGCCGGATCAAATGATGAATCTGAATCAGCGGCCGGCTCAGGTGTGGCCGGCATAGGTGTGGCCGGCATAGGTGCGGCCGGCATAGGTGCTTCGAGGTCTAAACCCACCAGGAGTTTCTCTACCAGGTGGCCGGCATAGGTGTAGTCATCCTCAGACCACGTGGTTTCGCCTGTCGCTATGTAGCGAAGCAGGCGTACGGCTTCCCATTGTTGTCTCTCAGAAATCCACTGATTTTGCTCATTGAGGAAGCCACAACTGCGAAAGAGCCTGGGCAAAAACGGATGCAGTAACACAATACCGCCAAATGGTACTTCTATGGAGGCCCCGTGTGAGTTCATCCTTGACCGATTGGTGTTTTGCTTTCTTCGCCCGGCAATCGCCTTTTTAAACCGTTCCAGATGTTGCAACTGCTGGCTGCTCTCAGAAGCCGAAGCTAAACGCCAGTTGGCACACTCTTTCAGCACCTTCGGATCAATGGCTGACTGCACCGTTTGGTCCAGCCAGACGTCAAACGTCAAAGTTGTCCTTGTTCCACTTTCACTCATTGTATTCACCAACCATTGTTTCGCATGATGGCTCACTGTTTTCGCCGCATAGAGTTGTGATAAAAACTGTTTCAGTTCTGCTGATAGGTGTTGGGCAGTGCTTATCTGCTGAAAACGAAGCGCCGTCGCAGAAACCGAATCCTGATAGGACCGGCTAATCTCCGCAAAAGGTGCGTGTATTGGCTCAAGACCCGAAGCTTGCTTCATCTGCTCCAGTACTTTCTCCGGCTCTGTTGTAGACTGCAACAATTTGACAAAGCTTTTTTGCCAATTGATGAGGGTCACTGCCACACCTGCCGAATAACTGTTGAGGACTGCCTCCACCGCATACTGCTTCAGTTCATCACCTCTGATCTCAGCAACCACCTGATACAGGGCATCTTCTACCAAGGTACCGAGTAGTTTTTCCAGTACCTGATTGGGCAACGCCAAAAATCTTTTGACGGGTAGCTGTGCATATTTATCCAATACCTGCGCCATTGACGCGGCAGCGGAATCAACCGTCTCCCCCCAGTCTGTGAACGGCTCATGACCAAACAGAAAGCGCTCCAGCTGCGTCGTCACCAACTGTGGATCAGCGACCTCCAATGGTTGCTGACCAATGTGCGCTGGCTCTGAAAGTGCCTTCTTTAGTGCTTTGGTGATTTTTCCGCTCACTTCACGCTGCCAGTTGGGACGAGCGTCCTGCTCAATGTTGATTTCCAACCTTTCCACGGTAGACGGTATGTTCTCCGGTAGCGCCTCTTCCAGTTGTTCCGCCACCAGGGGCAGGATCCTATCGGTCAACTCCTCCACATAGCGGTTCGCCACATTTGGTACAGTAGCGACCTCGTCACTGAAAACCTCAATGTACAGGTCATCGATGATGATCTCTTTATCGCTCATTGCTCCATTTGTAAAGTAGTTCCTCAGAAACTATCATGGTGTACGTGGCCTCTGCGTCCTCCAGGTGCATGGTGAGGGTCAACTCATGTTGCTCCCTTTCTCTAAAGTCCAGTTCCAGCACAGGATGCTTGGCCCGGGAAAAATACTTCCCATCTTTTCTCCAGATATAAGACCGGGCATTGGCCTTGAGCGGTGCAAGGGCTATTTGGTAACCCGCTTTTCCTTTTGCGACTTTCACAATTTCAAACGTCGGGTCCAGGTTGATCACATGGAGTTTGAACTTCAGCGGAACTCCTTCATATGTTTCATAATGCGCCGTGTATTCGCCACTTTGCAGGTCTTCAGGACCAAAGGTCACGCGATCTCCATCAATGGTACCAAAAAATACCGTTTCCTCTTCTTCTCTGATATTCAGGCTGCCCGGGCTTTCGCTAAAGTGCATTTCAAAGACCTTCTCCGGGTTTTTGTAGTCGTATACCAGCGTGTAGACACCTTCTACCGGCTCTAAAGGATCACCCGCATACTGATCCCAGATGGTCACCTCAGAAACTACCGGGTCCATATGCCTGACAACCGAAAACCTGATATTCACTTCCTGACTCCCCATCTTATAAATGGCCGCGTAAGCCTTATCCGCCTCCTTTTGATCGGGTAAATCAGACAAGCTAAACCACTCCAACCCTGTGCCGTCTTTGAGATGCTCAATGCCCGACTGATCTACGATACGCAAAGTACCTCCCTCAGGCTCTACGCCAATTCGGTATTGTCCCAGGTTGCGATGGCGAATGGTGACACCATTGTCCACGAGTTCCTCTTCACGCCATAAAGTAATCTTTGCTTTGAGTGGACTCTGCTTATGGGCTATGGTAAAGTAAGTGCTTGCAGGGCAGTCTTCCATGCCTTCCAATGTGTACACTGCTTTCACCAATTGCGGTACCTCTTCCAGTTCGGGCAGGGCCAGCAGCGACACCTTTTCAGACTCCAGCTCCATGTTCAACAACTCCGCACCTGCTTCGCTGTAGATGATCAGCCTGCCATATGGCGGAGTAGCCAGCAGATGGTAAGCCGATAACTGGCCTGCATAGATCGTCGCACCGGCATCAATCGCTACATCACCATTCCACAGACTCAAGGTTGGTTTCACAATCGGCTCTTTCTCTTGCCAGACAATGCGCCTATTAATAGTCACACCACCCAAACTATAGACAAAGTCATACACATGACCGGGAGAAAAGATAGAAGGTGCATTAGTCGCAATGTCCAGGGAACTGATGGATTTGCGATGATACAGTACACCAGGCAACGCATCTGGATCGCCACCGATCGCCACAGGCTCTGTCAGGTCATATACTTTCAATTCTCCACCAGGCGTATCGAAAAACAACTTAATGTACGGATTTCCCCACTCCAGCACAGTGAGACCATCGGGTCCTTCCGGCACTTCGCTCCGCTTGTCAATGACTTTAATCTCCAACTCAGGAACAATTTCTATCGAAGCAAAAGTCTGGCAGCCATCCAGGTTGTAATAGACCTTATAGCTTCCCGGTCCGTATTTCGCCAAAATTGTGGTAAAGCTCAACCGATCACTGCCTTTGGGAAGATCGATTACCTCATTGACCGAACCATCTGATTTGACGATAGAAAGGTCGCCTCCTTCGGGAACAAACTGTAAAAAGTAGCCTTTCATATTTTTGGTAGTGCGACTAAAGACGCCATCTTCTTCCGTATCGAAATTCAACATCATCTCATGATTACCAATGTAGATTTTCGGCATTACTTTCTGCGTTTTCACCAGTACCAATTCTCTTACCACTCGGTCACCGAGCTCGTAACTGATGCGGTAATTGCCTGCCCCTCCGTATTGATCCGTGATACCATTGGGCGTACCCGGCACCAGGCTATCGAAGGCAAAATAGGTCTGTGCGATTGGCGCAAAAGCCGCCACCTGCAGCCAGTTGCTGTCGTCTGCTATCCATTTTTCAATGGTGAGTGTACCACCAGCTTCGCTCACCCTCAGGTTAAAGACATCTGTGGTACCCTCTTCAAATTGCACGAGCCCATTGGTGGCATCAAACGGTGCATGTTGCTCATCATACAATTTCAATTTAAGTGAGCAAGGTGTTTCCAGCGCATGCACCAGTTGGTCTTGCAACGTCAGGATCTCTTCAGGCAAAAAATCGCTGGTTAGGGCTATTTCACCAGTATCAGACAATAACATGGAAGTGCCCTGAAAATAATAGGGAATCAACCGATGAATTTGTCGCTTCCAGACATCGTACATCTTTTCAAACTGGGCACCACAAGCCGATGTCATCCATTTGAAATCAACCAGGATGTGGGCGGGTGTTTCCATTCTAATCAGCCTTTCCGTGAAAGTTCTGAAAGCCTGATTGCTGAACCTGCCTGCTTCTTTGGGCAACACGAAGGTCACCCGGAAAGAATAAGGATCTTTATCGGACTGATAGATGAAATTTTTGCCCAGTTCATCTGTCCTGTTAGTCAATGTCATCAACCGCGAAGCCTCGGTTCTTGGGCGCAGCAGGATATGTTCAACAATGTGCATCCCTTCCAGGTCCTCCCCATTGGTCCCCTGACCAAAAATGGCCGGATAATCCACCGTCTTGATGCCCAACAGCCTACAAACCCTCAATTTGAATGCCCCGTACGCCTGCAAACCAGGCGCAGGTTGTTCCGTGTAATCGAAAGCGCCATAACGATGACTGCTCACCTGCTGATAGTCCTCTGCGAAGGAAATCTTGTCGTCAATTAACCGGTTGAGTTCGTCCTTTCTCTTTTGCTGGTATTGGGTGATCCCCAATGGGGTGTTCAATAAGTCTTTGTGAAGGTCAAACAACTGGCGGGCATAGTCGTGAAAAGTTTCTCCAAACCTTGCCAGCTGATGGCTGAGGAATCGGTTTCTCCTGTTTTGGAAGTCCTCCATGGACTCTCCCTGTGCCATCGCAAGCTGATAAGTGTTCTGCAAGTCCTGCTGAAAGTCTGCCCACGTTTGCTCATCGCGACTGATCTCCTGAAAAATTGGTGCGATGTCAGGGATGTTGTACAACAGCTGTGTCGCATACGTATTTTCAATGGACCTGTTGTAGGAAAACAATTCGGGCAGGTGCGCTACGTGTTTCAGGTAGTTGGCCAGCAGCTGCTCAAAAGGCAGTAAATAGGCTTTTAACTGCCTGGCCTGCGCCTTTCGCTGGTCATCAGCATCCAGCGGCAAACCGAACGGACCGATGCCATAGACATCAGGAAAGTCATTTTGAATGGAATGATACTGTTCAATTTCCATGTCCCTGCCCACCGGCAAGGCAAACGCTTCTGCAACAACCACAGGTAATTGATCGCGTTTTTGTTCCGCCAGCAATGCCTCATAAAACACGGCAACCATCCCTTTATCAACCAATTCCATATGGCCGTTGATGCAAACAGCGAGGTCGGATTTATCAAAACTCAATTTGGGCTTGTAGACGTCTGGATTGGTCAAATTGAGACAGTTGATGACGTTGCGACCCAGTAGCCTGTTGTCAATGTAGCTGGAAATATTGAAGTCTTCTACGGCCTCTACGCCTTCCACATCCATGATGAGCCGAATGAGGTCTGAGGTATAGATGACGGCTTTTCTTTTCAGGTTCAGTAAATCGCTGTCTGAGATGAATCCGTGATCCAGCAACGGACCGTTGAATAACTGGTCAAAGGAATTTCCTGCATCCACCATCTCGCTGAGTGAATGAAACTTCACCAACGGATGCAAAAACTGATCTATCTGGAAATAGACTTCTGCCAACAGCTGATGAAGGTTGAAGCCTGGCGCCACAATGAGCTTTCCAAACAAAGCGATCTCCTGCACCCTGGAAGCACTGAATTTGCTAAAATCTTCACATAAATTTCTGTACCGCCCCAGGTAGGGCCATACGCCTTTTTCAGGATCATAGAGCAGACGAAAAACCTCATTGAGTTTCTCCAGGTAGTTTTCATACAAGTCAGAAACCGGTGTTTTGACCTGATCGTAGACCGCTTGCTCCAGGTCTATCTGCTGCTGAATGAGTCCGTTGATTTCAGGAGCCAGGGCATTGATGATCGATTGGTCCAGGTGATCGTTGGTGACCGGTTCTTTGAAAGTGATCCGCATCAACAGTGTGATCTGTCGGGTTGTGTTCCCTTTCTGAAACTCATAATCGGTTCTCACATCAAAAATGTGCTCGTCTCCTACACTCACATTGTTGATCAGGTGCATGCCTGCATTGGCTCCCGGAGCCGTGAGCATAGTTGCCTGCGAGTAGACCCTGTTGACGCCATTGGACAACTCATTCCAATCCAGGAATTTCACTTGATACTCATAGTCAACCCCGCCAATAGTCACCTCGGACGTAATAGGTGTTTCGGCTTCCTGTCTGATAAAAGCCGTAATCAGGTGATTGTCAAGGCTGAGCTCCACGTAGAAGTCATAGAAGTATTCGTCGTAGTTGAGCTTGTCAACTGCCAGAAAGTAATCTTCTCCATTCTTCCTTTTGCGATAGTTCAGTGCTGCACTGGCCAGGTCTACATCCTTGAGTGTCCATTTGATCTCATCCCAATAGGGTAACAACACGTTGAATTGATAGACCTCACCGCCGGAGGTTACTTCCTGTACAAAATAATTTTGATTGAGGTCCCGTAGATGACTAACATTCGGCACATCGGTATTCTCCTCAAAATCAATCTGCAGGTCATATAGCCCATTCAGTTCAATGATTTCTGCATTGGGATAAGGCTTCGTTTTGGGTGCATTAAACACCGGATAGTCATTGGCCGACAGGAGCGCTGTCCGCTGAGTACCAGCATTTGCCGGCAGACCGACGCTTATCACATCATCAGGCTGTAATACACCTATTTCGGAGGCAGTGTTAAGCCCAAAAGTAAACTGATCCGTATAGCTCAAAAAAGTCTCGCTGTTTTTTTGTGCGACGGCATAGAACTGCACTTCTGATTGCGTAGCGATCGTAGGCGATACATTTCTGATGAGTAGTTTACCCACATCATCCGGGTGTGACATGTCCAGCAATACCTTGCGCAGGTCTTTGATGGTCACCGGCCGGTTGGGTAATGCCACGGCAGGCTGCGGCAGGTCTATGTCAAGCAGTTTTCCACCTTTGTAGCCCGCCATGATATCATGCACGCCGAAGGAAGTCCGGTAGCTGAGGTCAGCGATACAAAAGGCCAGTACCTCCATGATGGTAATACCAGGATCAGCACCGTTGTGGTCTGTCCATAATTCTCCGGCCAGCTTTGTCAGGTGTTTCCTGGCTTCCAGCATGAGGGCATCAAAGTCGATGGTCTGATGCCAATGGGTGATGGGTTCGTCAGCATTCATAGTGCGTGCATTTAGCGTTTTTTGGATGAGTGTTTAACTACTTTTT
>ERZ1740068.280-NODE-280-length-28804-cov-27.140040_pt1 | contig 28804 bp, 21 predicted proteins | sample MGYA00581735_ERZ1740068 | MGnify/ENA primary metagenome ERZ1740068 (study PRJEB43018, sample SAMN04849740) | marine metagenome | isolation source: floating plastic debris | place: Pacific Ocean | collected 2008-08-30 | study: EMG produced TPA metagenomics...
AAAGATACTTGGGGGGTCGCCCCCTGGGAAAATAGCTCGGTGCCAGGGCTCTCTTCAACGTAAAATGCGCGTACTGAAAGCGGGCGGCTCACAAGTTTGTGAGTCGCCCGCTTTCAGTACGCATTAAATGTAAGGGTTATGAGCGTTTTTTCAGTAAACCTGCTGTCAAATCGGGAGGATGTCGGTAAGCTATTACCATCTACCTCTGGTAATGGCTAAGTTATGACTGACAACTCCCCAGCGGCTTTGATGACTGAGTCAAGGGCTGAGGTTGTTACGCAACCGAAGAGGGTGCTCAGCCATGTTGTAGGAAAGTCGCTCTCTGGGTGTTTGACATTCTGCGACCCACGCTCTCCGTCTACGAGTTGGCAACTGTATGTGCGTAGCGGCCAGTTAGCATACGCAACTAGTGCAAGTCGGCGTGATGAGCGTTTGCGGTACTTGCTACGCAGCTCGCATCGAGCGCTGGCCAAGCATAATTTTTCAGAAGATTCGTTTGAGTACTCTGACATTTGTGGCTGGTGGCACAGCCACAGTCTACCGATGGCGAAGCTTCGTCAGCTTCTGATGAAGTTGACGCTTGAAGCTCTCGTTCAGATACTGGCTTTGCCTTCAACGCGAGTTTCTCTCGATCGCACGGCACGGGTCGATCCCGTCTTGATCGAGACATCTCTGAGTAATCTTCCGGCTCCATTGCTACAAATGGCATCTCAGTGGCAGCAGTGGGGCAAGTTGCTGTGCTCTCCTTTTGACGCTTTAATCTTGAATGAAGTACAGAAATCCGCTTTCTTCGCCCTTTGGAAAGAGCGGCCCTTACCTGTTAAGGGCCAGCGGCATACGCAGTTGCAACCAGAAGACGCGGCGGTACAACTGATAGAAGGTAGCTCAGTCTACAAAATTGCAACGAATCTGAACGTTTCGGTGAACAATGTCGTTGCTTGGTCATTGCCTTACGTGAAGGAAGGCATCCTGTCGTTTGTTGGCGATCGCCAGGATGTGATGACTGCTGAGGCCGAGCCATCGAATCTGACTTTTGAAGAGGCTGCGAGAGCATCAGAAGGTCGTGAGTTGCGCGCCACGATTGCCTGTATCGACGATAGCAAGACCGTGCAAAAGCAGGTGCGTGGCATTTTGGGTATGTCCGGATACGACGTTCTGGGAATTACGGAGCCCGCTCAGGCGCTGACGGCTCTGGTGCGGCAGCGACCGGCGGTGATTTTGATGGACGTCAATATGCCCGATGTTGATGGATACGAGTTGTGCAGTATGCTGCGTCAGTCACGACAGCTGCGCGAGATTCCTATCGTGATGCTAACGGGGCGCGATGGCATTCTCGACCGGCTGCGCGCAAAGACGTTAGGGGTGGAGTTTTACTTGACGAAGCCGTTCGACCCAGAGCGGTTGCTAGAGTCAATTCAGAAGGCGATTGATTCTACAGATAAGGCAATTTAGGTTTTGCGACTCGCGATCGGCATTCGATTTTCCGCAATGTTAATCGCTGTTCATTTCTGGAAGACGCGTGGTCGCTATGGCCTCAGTAGATTATTTCAAAGTTCGAGTTTCGGCAGATGCAAGTGTTGCGTTGCCGCTCAGTCACGTGCAGACAGTGATGCAGATAGATCCTCAGCTCGTTTGCCCAATTCCGGGTTTGGATGCTTCCCTGCTCGGGACGGTGAATCGTGAGGGGGAGCTGACCTGGGTGCTGGACTTGAGTCACTTTCTCGGGCTGGGCTTCGTGCTTCACCCGCCAGGGCAGCGGATGGCAGCGATCGCGCTGGCGGCGTCTGACGGTAAAGCAAGCGGACAAGGGGCAATTGCCTGCATCGTCACAGCGTTGGAAGGGGTATTCTCGCCGCTACACGTTCAGCCGATCGACCGGAAGCTCAAGCCAAGACTGCGCGAGCTGCTGAAGCAAATCGCGTATCACGACCGCACGGGAATCGCCATTTTGGAGCCCGACCGCTTGTTTGAAATGATCTGCGAGCGGGGTTGGACAACCGAAACTGCGGTTGCTTCCACAGCGCGTCGCGGCTCGCGCCTGTCCTAAACCACTTCCGCCTTCTAGAAGCTATGACTCGATCCATGCCCGACTCTGCTGCCGGAACACCCATCCTTGAGGACGCCAGCACCAACGAAGCGGGTGGTGAGGATCGCCTGCTGCCCAAACTCCTCGAGGCAAGTAGCTGCGAGCGCGATGGTCGCAGCGAGCGCGCAGTGCAACTGTATCGCGAGATTGTTGCGGAAGATGCGGAGGGCACTTGGGGTCAGAGTGCGCGCAAGGCACTGGAGGCTCTTGGGGTTGGGGAAGTTGAGGCGCAGGGTGCTGAAACGACATCTCGATTGCCACAGTACGATGAGAGCGAGATGACGTCTCTAATGGCAGGGGATGCGGACGACGGTGACGAGACGCGTGCCAATTTTGGCGAGCGATCGCCGAACTTTTCAGCGCCCGCAGCTTCCGTTCCCGTCGGGGCGGCCCACCAGAGCGCGCTCTTGGTTGAAGATAGCAGCCTGACTCGCCTGCGCTGGAGCGCTCTGGCGGCGACAGCGCTGCCAGTGGTCGCGCTTTCGGCGGCTGCGCTGTGGTGGATCCCGAGTCGCTTCGAGCAGCGGTTTCAGGTGCTCGAAACTGGCGGTGCGTCCCTGACGACGACAGTGCTGCGCCAGGAAGTCGAGGCGCTGGTTGTCCGCCAGCGCCTGTGGGGACTTGCAGCTGGAATTGTGGCCCTCGGTGCGGGAGCGGTGTCGGTGGGACTGGTGGCTCGGACGCTAAGCGTTCGACTCGGACAGCTCGCGCGGCGTGAGTCGGGGTATGAGTCACTGGCGGGTGCGAAGGGCGAGCTCGGCGATCTGGCGCGGACGCTGGCTGACCTGGAAGGGCGTGTTCTCGATCGCGAACGGCAGCTCGCCGCCGCCGAACGAGGCAAACAGGCCGACCTGGAAGCGGCGATGCGCGAGACGCAGCGCTTGCAGCAGCAGGTAATCGAGCTGCTCGTGCAGATTGAGGAAGTCCGCAACGGCAACCTGACGGCGCGCGCGCCGACGATCGACGGCAAAGTGGGTTCGATCGCCGATGCCTTTAACGCCACGATCGACTCGCTGCGCTATATCGTCACCCAGGTGATCGACGTAACTGAGTCGCTGACTGAGGGCGCGCGCGGCGGTGAGGTGTCCGTGCGTCAGGTATCGGATTCGGCGCTTCAGCAATCGGAGGCGCTCCAGGAAGCGAGCGAGAACGTCGCGGAGATGGTGTCATCGATCGATCGCGTTTCGGAGCTGACACAGTCGTCGGCCCAGGTGGCGCGCGAGGCGATCGAGGCGGCGCGCGAGGGTGACCTGGTGATGGATCGCACGGTGGTCAGCATGGACAAAATCCGTACGGCGGTCTCGAACACCTCTAAGCGGGCAAAGCGGCTGGCGGAAGCAGCCCAGGAAGTATCGCAAATTCTGGCGATCGTCACGGGTATCTCCGAGCAGGCAAACCTGTTGGCGTTTAACGCGTCGATCGAGGCGGCGCGAGCCGGGGAACAGGGGCAGGGCTTCCGGCAGGTGTCGGAGGAAGTACGCAACCTGGCCGCTCAGGTCAGCGAGTCGGCGGGCGATATCGAACGTCTCGTGCAGAGCATTCAGGAAGAGACTTCCAGCGTTATTGACGTGCTCGAGGTCGGCACCTCGGAGGTGGTCAGCGGTACGCAGTTCGTCAGCCAAACCCAAAAGACGCTTTCGCACCTATCCGCGCTCAGCCGCCAAATCGATGCGTCTTTGCAGCACGTCGCAGCCAACACTAACGAGCAGACGAAAACGTCTCAGCAAGTGAACCAAACGATGCAGTCCGTGGCGAGCGTGTCGCTGGAGAATGCCCAGGCCGCCCAGGAAGTAGTCACCGTGCTCAAGCAGCTCTTGACGGAGGTCTCGACACTTCAGCGATCGGTCGATCGCTTCCAGGTGTAGCAGTTTGTGTGGCCTTGCTGCCGGTCTGCTACCGATTTGCTGACGGTCTACGGGTTCGCTGCGGGTCTGCTGCCGCCAGTTCACTCTGACAGTGGCCTTAATTACCATCAGTTCCTAACCGCATGCGAGCGATACGTGGCCTTTATCGGAATGGCAGAAAAATTGGGAGATATTCGGGAGGATTTAGTTGACAATCAAGTACAGGTCTCAGACGGAGTGCGATCGCACTTGGCTGGATGGATAAATCGCGAAGGCGGCGACGATCGTTCTGCAAACGAACGACTTCGCGCGCGCCTCGCGACACGCACCTCAAAACTGCTCGATTCGCTCAATATTTTCAGGAAAGCTTTCACAGAACGCTCATGAAGACAATTTTTGTTGTTGAAGATGGCAATACCGAACAGGCCATGATCAAGGCGCTGCTGACTCAAGCTGGCTATGAGGTGATGCTCTCTAGTAGCGTGGACGAAGCGTGGGCGAAACTGTCGGCAGCTTCGGCGCTGCCCAACCTGATCGTGCTCGATATTGTGATGCCTGGAAAGAGCGGCCTCGAGCTGTGTCGGATGATTCAAGAAGATCCGAAATTTCAGCAGGTGCCGATCGTCTTTTGCAGCTCGAAAAGCGAGGAGTTCGACCAGTTTTGGGCTTTGCGTCAGGGCGCGAAGGACTACGTCGTTAAGCCCTACGCGCCCCAGCAGCTTCTCGATACGGTAGAAAAGCACGTCACCTAGGTTTCTTTGGCTGCTTCGCGATCGCCGTCGCGATCGCCCTTCCGATTCTGCACGATGCCCCTAGAACCATGACCCAAACTACGGATACGCTGCTCGAAAAGCTTCTCGAGGCCAGCCGCTGCGAGCAGGCCAACGACATCGCGCGAGCGCGGGCACTCTACGAGGAAATTCTGAGTGTCGATTCGGAGGGGTTCCACGGTACGAGCGCGCGCAAGGCCCTCGAAGCGCTGGGCGCGCCTGCAAGCGACGCGGTGGTTGAGAACGGGGCCGCAAACGGAGCGGCAAACGGAGCCGTAAATGGAGCAGTTCGCAACGGGGCGGCGAGCGAGGCTCCCACGATCGCCGAGCTTCCCAGGCTCGATCGGGCTGACGTTTCTCCGGCTGCGAGCGACGAGAACGGCTTGGTATCGGGGTATGTGCGGGGGCTGAAGCGCTGGTGGCGCAATCTGGGCTTCTCGAACAAGCTGACGCTGCTGCTAGTGGTCGGCTCGACGGTTCCGGTCGGCATTACCACGGTGTTCTTGGTCGGGCAGACGCAGGAGCGGGTGCAGCAGGAGTTTGTCAACCAGCTACGATCGGACGCGTCGGCGTGGCGAGATGACTACGTGGGCTGGACGGAGGACGACAGCGCCACGGAGGCTGAGAACTTGGCGAGCCTGGTGCAGGCGGTCGGGGTGAATCTGAGCCGCACGGATCGCGTCCAGCGCAGCGCCAGCTACTTGAACGCGCTGGTAACGGACGCGCTCTCGGCAGGCGACCGCAACCGGGCGGACGTGACCAAGAGCTTTCGGATTTTGACCGATGCGCGCGGCGTAACGGTGACCCAGGGGATCAAGATTCACGAGTCGGCGACTGAGGCCACCTATCCGCCCGTGCCCGACTTCAAGCGCGCGATCGAGCCCGCCGAGTTTCAGCTAATTGAGACATCGCCGGGCATCGACCTCAGTGGCGTCGAAATCGTCCGCAAGGTGCTCGAGACGGGCGAGCCGCAGCGGGGCATCGAGATTCTGCCGGGCGATGCGATGGCGCAGCTCGGGTTGGCAGATCAGGCGACGATTCCGCCGCGCGGTGCGCTGGACTCGAGCCTGACGATCGCGCCCGATGCCTACAATCTCGATAACTTCGAGGCGGGGCTGTCAACGGTGGTGGTGCACCCGATCGAGATTGGCGGACAGCTGGTGGGCACGGCGATCGTCGGCGTGCTGCACAACCGCCACCACGCTCTGCTCGACGAGTTCCAGCAGCTCTACGACGCGCCGTCGATCGCGGTCTTCGCTCGCAACTGGCGCGTCAATACGAACGTCGATGCGGGAGATGGAACGCGAGCGATCGGCACGTTTGCCCCCCAACCAGCAGTAGAGGCGATTTTGGAGCGTAACGAGGACTTCGTTACCCAACTCGAAAATATTAACGGCACGAACTATCAGGTGCTCTATCGTCCGCTCTACGACCACACGAAGCGCGCCGACCCGAACGCTAAGGCGATCGGGATGGTCTCGGTGGCCAAGCCCCAGACGGAACTCGAACGACTGGTGCGCGAGCAGCAGCTTCTGGGCCTGTTTGTCGGCGGCGGCGCGGCGCTGGCGGTCAGTGCGCTGGCCTTCTTCGTGGCGCGGGCCTTTGCGCGATCGATCGGGCAACTGGCGGACTTCGCCCAGCAGGTCGGGGCCGGTCAGCGTGGTGCGCGATTGGAGCAGACCGATCGCCAGGACGAAATCGGGATTCTCTCCCAAGAGCTGAACCAGATGGCCGTCAGCATCGAGGCGAATATCGACGCCGTCCGTCAACAGGAGGGGCTGCGCCGCCAGGAGGCCGAGCAACAGCGCATGGAGAAAGAGCGCCTGCAAAAGGGCGTGGTCAACCTGCTGCTGGAAATCGAAGGCGCACAGCGCGGTGACTTAACGGTGAACGCGCCGGTAACGGAGGGGGCCGTCGGGTCGATCGCCGATGCGTTTAACACCACGATTCGCCGTCTGCGCGAGCTGGTCGGCCAGGTACAGAGCGTGGCGCGTCGCGTCGACGAACTGGCCACCGGCAGCGCGCCGTCGATGCAGCGCGTCTCGAAGGAAGCGACCGTCCAGTCTTCGGAAATCGCCCTGAGCGTAGAAACGGTCAACCAAATTGGCGACCTGATTCGCACAGTAGACCGATCGGCGCAGCAAGCTGCTCTCGTCGCCCAGCGCGGAGCCAAGGCCGCTCGCGACGGCGAAGAAGTCATGGATATGACCGTGACCAGCATCAAAAACATCAGCAGCGCCGTGGCCGAAACGGCGAGCAAGGTCGATCGCCTGACCGAGTCGTTCAAACAGATCCTGCAAATCCTGACGATTATTTCGGGCATCGCCGAACGGACGAACCTGCTGGCGTACAACGCTTCGATCGAGGCGTCGCGCGCGGGCGAAAACGGTCAGGGCTTCCGGGTCGTCGCTGAAGAAGTGCGCCGCCTGGCCGGACGCGCCACGGAAGCGACCCGCAGCATCGAACAAATTGTCGAAGTGATTCAGCAGGACACCGTCGAAGTGCAGCAGGCGATGGAGCTGGGTAAATCGGAAGTGGCCGAAGGGACGGAACTGGTCGCCCAAACCAAACAGACGCTCAAAGGTCTGGCCGAGATTAGCCAGAGCATCGACGACTACCTTCAGGCGATTTCGCGCGATACCAACAGCCAGTCCGAAGCCTCGGCGCAGGTGAACCAACTGATGGAGCGCGTCGAGACGATCGCCCAGTCCACCTCCGAGCGCGTCCGCGACGTGGCAAATTCGCTCGAGGAGCTGGTGCAGACGGCCTCAACGCTGACCGAGTCCGTATCCCAGTTCCGCCTCGAGAAGTAGCCCCGCGCCTTCGCTTTTCCCCGTTCGCTTCCTTCCTGATAGTGCCCAGTAGCGCCTCGATTCGATGTCTCATCTGCTCGACCCCAGCGTTCTCGCTGAAATCGCCCGCGAAGCCCAGCAGTGCTTCCTTGAAGAAGACGCGCCGGAGTATCTGTCGATGCTGCGACAGGGACTCCGGCGCATCGAGCGCGGCGAGACGCCGGACTACAAGACGCTGATGCGAGCGGCGCACTCGATTAAAGGCGGGGCGGGGATCGCGCAGATGCCGAAGCTGAGCGGGCTGGCGCACTCGATCGAGGATTTGCTCGAAGCCTGGAACGCGGAGCGGATCGAGGATACGGAGTCGGCGTCGATCTTGATGCAGCAGGGCATCGAGGAGCTGGCGTACATGCTTGAAGCGGCGCGGACGGGCGATACGGACGTGGAGGCGAGTCCGGATTTGATCGCGGCGCTCGATGGGTTTAACGTGCTGCTCCAGGATGGAGGCAATGCCGATGCTGCCGACGACCCAGAGATGTCGTCGGCGCGAATAGGACTGGCGCTCTCGGCGCTGACTTCGGATCTCGAGGGTTGCCTGACACGCTTTGAGGAACTGCTCGCCAATGGGAGCGATGCAGAAGAAATTCGCGGCGGGATGGCGGTGTTGGTCGATGAAGGGATTTTACTCGGTGAGGCGTTCGGTCAGCCGTGGCTGGTAGAGCTGCTGGAGCCGATCGCCGAGCTAACTGAAGGCCCGCACGATGAAATCGACTTTCCTAGCCTCGGCCAGAGCCTGATCGAAAAGCTGCGCGAAGAGCGCGATCGCCATGTCGCTAAGCTGGAGAATCGGCAAGCAGAGACGGAGACCGCGCTAAACCCACCCGATGGCGACGGAGCGAGCGCCGTGGCCGCACCACCCGTCGAGACCCAGGAGCGCTTGCAGTACCTGCGCCTGCCGGTCGAGCGCGTCGAGCGGATGGGCAGCCGGGTCGGCGAGCTGATTACCGCCCACGAGCGCCTGACGATTCAACAGCAGCAGCTCCGCCAAGCGAGTCAGAATTTGCGCCGCCTAGTCGATCGCGTTAAGCCAGTGCGCGATGCGATCCAGACGCTGTACGATCGCGTCTCGACAGACGATGTGGCCGCGCCCGTTCGTCCGAGCGTGTCGAGCCTTCCGAACTCGCCGGACACTCCCGACGCTTCGGAAGTCGATATCGAAGCGGGCGAGTTCGACGCGCTGGAACTCGATCGCTACACGGCGCTGCACAGCAGCCTGCAAACCTTCGAGGAACTGATTACGCAGGTGCAGGAAACCCGCTTCGATATCGACTTAGTCGGTCGCGAGTTCGCGCAAAATCTGTCGGGGCTGCGCGGCGATCTCGATCGCCTCTACGACGACATTACCAGCTCGCGCCTGGTGCCGTTTGAGGACTTCGCCCAGCGCTTTATTCCGCAGCTCAACCGCATCAACCAGCGCGTTGGCAAGAAGTCGAAGCTGGAAATTTCGGGTGAGGACGTGCCGATCGATAAAGTTCTGCTCGAACAGCTCCAGACGCCGATTACTCACATCCTCAATAATGCCCTCGATCACGGTATCGAGCGGCCGGGAGAGCGTATCGCCCTCGATAAGCCCGAGACGGCCACCGTCCGTATCGATGCCCAAATCGAAGGCAGCGAGGTGGCGATTTCCCTCGAAGACGACGGGCGCGGTATCGACCTCCAGCAGATTTACAACAAAGCCGTCGAGCGCGGGCTCTGCCCGCAGCACGTCTCGATCGCCCAGCTCGCCCGCGAGCAGATTCTCGACTTTATCTGGCAGCCGGGTTTCTCGACGGCGGCGCAGGTGAGCCAAATCTCCGGGCGCGGCGTCGGTATGGATATCGTCCGCACCCAGGTGTCCCAGCTCGGCGGCACGGTGGAAGTGGATACCCATCCCGGACAGGGGACGCAGTTCACGATTCGCTTGCCGCTGAGTTTGAGTCTGCTGGCGCTGCTGCTCTGCCGCGTCGGCCAGCGCACTGTGGCGATCCCCACCGATACGATTCTCGATATCCTGCCCTACGACGATGCGGTGGGAGTGACGGGCTTGCCGGGGCAGACGAGTGCGACGGAGCGATCAATGACCTGGCGCGGTCGGGTGCTGTCGCTGTACCCGCTGGCGAGCATGCTGCCCTATGCGGATGGGTCGGCGGAGTCGGAGGTGTCGCGGGTGGTGCTGGTGTTCAAGCGGGCGGGTCAGCCGATCGCCGTCACTGTTGACGCGATCGTCGACGAGCGCGAGCTAATTTTGCGTCCGTTCGATCGCACCGTGCGCGTGCCGCCGTACATTGCGGGCTGTTCGATCTTGGGGACGGGCGAGGTCGTGCCGGTGCTGATGCCGCGTTTCCTGAAGCCCGATCTAGCCAAGCGCCAGCCACAGCAGTTGCCCGCCACTTCTTTGGCCCAGACGTCGCGCACGGTGTTGATTGCGGAGGATTCGACGGGGGCGCGGCGATCGCTCGAGCGAATCCTGGCGCACGCGGGCTTTACGACGATCGCCTGCCGCGACGGTCAGGAGGCGCTACTGAAGCTGGAACAGTACCGAAGCGAGATCGACGCGATCGTCACCGACTTGGAGATGCCCAACGTCAACGGCTTCGAGCTGCTGGCGAAGGTGCGCGCCCACTCGGTTTGGCACAGTTTGCCGGTGGTCGTGCTGACCTCGCGGACCGGCGATCGTCACCGCCAAAAAGCCCTCAGCCTCGGCGCGAACGACTATCTCGGCAAGCCCGTGACGCCACCGGAGCTGCTGGGCTGTCTCGATCGACTCGCGCCCTCAGCGGTGATTCGATCGACCCTCGTGACCAGCGCCTAGACAGTTGGAGGGGCTGGAGCGGAATTGTTCGGCGAACTCACGATCCGCTGCACCGACTCGTTCCTAAAAGCGGGATTGGGTCTCGCCGTCTTGGTCGAGCACTTCCTCAAAGGCAAAGCCCGCCGCTGCTAACACGAATATCGTCGTGGGGAGCCCTGCTGCTAGCGCCTGGAGTTGGGCGTAGCGATCGCAAAACTCCGCCGCATTCCCTTCCGGGCGAGCGATCCCCAGAAACACCAGATCGGCATCGCGCGACGATTCGTGGAGGATGTCGCGAAACGGGCGATCGTCGGCGATCGAGACCTTTGCCGTGGCGCGAATCCGGAAGGCATCGATCATCTGCCGCAGGTTCGCATCCACCGAGCGCGCCGCCGACTCGTTGGCCACCACCAGTTTTAGCGAAATATCCGCATTGTTCCATCGGCTCTCCGTCTGGATGAGATAGGCCAGCAGCAGCATCAGGCTACCGTTTGCTTGCAGGCCGCGCCACCACACGTCGATGCGCTGACGCTGTCCGAAACCGCGTTCGGGATTGTCGCGCAGTACCAGCACGCTACGACGCGCTCGATGCAGCGTCGCAATCAGACCACAAAAACTCTCGCGCAGCTCGATTCGCTCGCTGTCGCCCAACACGATCGTATTCGGCACCAGCGACCCCAAACCGTAAGCCTCCACGAGTTTCTCTGCCCCGTCAAACGGATTCGAGGCCGTGACGATCCGCACCAGCGCGTTGACATTGCGCTTCACCAAGTAGTCGCGCACCTTTGCTTCTAGCTGATGCTGCTGCGCCGGATCGCGCGAACCACTCGGCAATACGCTCGACACTGTCACCAGCCCGCGATTGTGGGTCACCATCGACGCCAGCTCGATGAGCGGCCAGCGGCGCATCGGCGCGCCGGAGAACACCAGTACGTGCGGTCGCCAGTTTTTCGGGTCGAGATCGCCATCGAGGTTAAAGACCCCCATCCGCACCAACTCCATCCAGAGCCCGCGCCGCACGTCGCCCCAGGCGCTCTGCATCTCCCGCCGCTCCAGCCACAGATAGAGCAGCAGCACGAAGATCGCCGCGACGATTGCCGCTGCGGCATCGATCGCCAGCATTACTCCCAGACAACCCAGCGCCCCCAGCGCCGACAGCAACCAGGGGACGCGGAAAGTCGGGCGAAACGACGGACTCTGCAAGAAGCCCTCGATCGCCGCCGCCACGTTCAGCACCATATATGTCGTCAGGAAGAACATTGTCAGCACCGGCGCGATCTTATTGAGGTCGCCCACGCAGACCGCCGCGATCGCCACGGCCAGCGTCACCAGCGTCCCCAAGCGCGGCTCGTCGTCGGGGCCGGAGCCCTTACCCAGCGATCGCATAAACCGGGGCAAAACGCCGTCGCGGGCCAGCGCTTGCAGCACTCGCGGCGCGCCCAGGATGCTGCCTAGCGCGCTCGACAGCGTCGCGCCCCAAATCCCGAGCAAAATCGCGTCGCCCCACACCGCCACGTCCCGCATTACCAGCGGGTTGTTCAACAACGTCTCCGAGTCGGCGCGACCGGCCAGCAGCAGCGGCAGCGCCATATAGATAACGTAGCCCGTGGCGATCGCCCCCAGTGTCCCCGTCGGAATCGACTTCGAGGGATCTTCGAGATCCCCCGACATGTTCACGCCCGCCATAATGCCCGTCACCGCCGGGAAGAAGACCGCGAACACCACCCAAAACGGCTCGCCGATCGCGCCCTCGACGCCCCACGCGCCCACGTCCTGCGCACCGACCGGGCTGCCGAAGATAAAGGACAGCAGCGACAGGGCGATCGCCGCCATGATGAAATACTGCGTTTTGATCGCGAAGCTCGCAGACGTCGCCGCTACTAGCGTCACCGCCAGCGTCGTACCAATATTCAGCCAGAGCTGATAGGGCTCGAGAGTGGGAAAGTTGCGCGTCAGGCTCTCGACAAAGCCGATCGTGTACAGCGCCACCGAGATTGCCTGGGCGAAATACAGCGGGACACCCACCGCACCGCCGGTTTCGAGCCCCAGAGAGCGGCTGATAATGTAGTAAGCACCGCCGACGCGCACCACTCGATCGGTCGCGATCGAGGAGATCGACAGTCCCGTCAGCAGCGTGATCGAGGTCGCCAGCGTGACGATTGCCAGCGCGCCGCCCCAACCGACGTTGGCCACGACCCAGCCGAATCGCAGGTACATAATCACGCCGAGAATGGTCAGCACCGAGGGCGTGTAGACTCCGCCAAACGTCCCGAGCCCCGATCGCTCAGTCGGATCGAGGCGCGGCGGGCGCGAGTTGGACTGCGTCATAAAATTAACCCGCGATCGAGCGATGCGCTCTGAAAAATAGTCGATGCGATCCTATCGCACTTGCCCATCTGCTCTTGGAAATCTGCAGGGGCGAAGGCTTGGCCGAACGGGGATCGTTGGGCCAAGCTCACTCGATAAGCAGTGTCAATCGATCGCACAAAAAAAACAAGACGATCTCTATCAACATCCGAAGCTCTCTACAGGTCTTCCCCCCCGAGGCCACAACTTTTTCCACGATTGAGTTTATTAATCACAGGCTTTTCCACAGCCTTGGAGAAAACTTTTGCGATCGCAGGCTCGATGTTGGGGCCAGCCGCCGAGCAAGTCGCTGTCGTCAATGACGCAACTCACGAAAAAACGTCGCTTCGATCGGCGGCGCTGACTTGTGAAATGTCAAGCCCGTTTGCATCTGTGAAGATCGAGGTCGGGGGGATATTCACAGACTCGCCTCTAAAGCCCGCATTGCGTTTCGTGACGGGAACAGCGGCTCAAGCGACAGTTTGTCGTTCGCAAGAAGATTTGGCGCAATTTCCGTAACGGTCTGCAATATTGACAAGCCCTTGGGGGGAAAGCGGACAATAGCGACACAGCGGAGGTCGGATAGCGACGTGGGCTTGTTCGAGGGTAGAATCCCGAGCTCGTCTCGCTGCGGCTGTACCGAGCGCGAATTTAGGAGAACAAGATGAATAATAGTGTGAGCATTTTGGCGGAAATCCCGGAGGAGCTTCACCTGTCGATGCAGGGGTATCTAGAAGTCAATCCGGAATGGGATCAAGATCGGGTGTTTTCAGCTGCGATTTCGCTGTTCTTGTTGCAAAACACGGTCGAGAATAGTCCGGAGGCGTCGCGAAACTATCGCCGTGCGGCTCAGGTTTATCTCGAGACGCTATTTCGCTCTGGTGGCGAAGGGCCGCCGGAGTTGGGTACGGAGTCTTTGGATTTGAAGGTTTCGGATTCGGAGAATTTAAATTCGGAAGCTTTAGCTTCGGAAGACAGCATGGACGCGATCGGCGATCGGCGTATGGAAGATTCTTCGCCGCCGCCGACCGAGCGCGATGTGGCCTAGCTGTTGCCTGACTCGAGTCGGGATCTGGCAGGGAGTCAGACCCAGAGGCTTGCAGGAACTTAACTGAAGAATTCTACGGGGGGGTCATCTGGCTCCCCTTAATTTTTGGGTCGAAGTCCGATCGATTGTCGTGTTGCCATCGCCACTTGAGAACGGGAACTGCAATGAGGCGAGGCGCGGGTTCGTGACGATCGCGGCCAAAGAATCGCGGATCGAGAATCGCGGATCGAGAATTGCGGCCAAAGAGCCGCTGCCGCCATCATGAGGTTCGCCCCCCGAACGCGGCGCTGGCATTCTAATTAATGCGGATATCTTGCTCTGAAGACTCTGCGGGGTGGGGCAAGTCGGCGCGATCGGACGATCGCAGCAGGCGGGCCGCTGCGGGCAGATCTCCTGGCGAGAACTTGCACTTGGAAAGGATGGCCTCACTCCACTTGGCGTTTTTGAGCTTGGCCTGGAGGAAGTTGGCCTTTTCGATGCGGGTTTGAGCGAAGTTGGCATGGGTGAGGTTGGCCCCCTGAAACGATGCGCCCGTCGAGCGTATCCCCTCGAAAAGCTTCCCGGCGAAGACGATCGAAATGCTGCCGAACATCAGGGCCACGATCCCGTAGGCGATCGCGATGGGCAGCAGGTTGAGGTTTTGGTAAGTACGGTAGATGCCCGCCAGCGAGAGGTAGGACGTGGCTGGAAGCGCCGCCGCCCACAACCAGACGAGCGCAGGCGTGTATTTGTACATTTGAGCGATCGCCACCATCAGAACGGCCAGCATCGAGGCGGTCATAAAGGCACTGTTGTTGAGCCGCGCGAACGCGAGTACGACGAGCGTGGCGGTGGCGGTGACGAAGGCCGAGATCAGCTTGCGGCGCATGGTGCGACGACCGTGGCCGATGCGCGCGCGCAGAAATGTCGCTCCGGCCAGATTGGTTTGGTTGAACGTGCAGTTGTTGATGTACGTTTCGCTAAAGTCGGCTCCGGCGAGGTTTTGGCCGTCGAAGGACAGGCCGACGAGTTTGGTTTTCGCGAAGTTGTGCCGTCTGGGTTTTGCCATCAATATCGGTTGCAGTTGCAGGAGGGCGGAGAGGCGGTCGTTGGCCCGACGGGCGTCGGTGCGGGTCTGGTACTGCGGTCTGTAGATACCGCTTCGATCGCGGGGCGGTGCTGTGACCCTCACCTCTATAAAATAGGTTAGGAACACCGCGCGCCGATCGAGCGAGTCAGTTGGCCGCCGTTCGTGTGTATATCTACTTCCAAGCAGCATGAGCGAAACCAGTGCAGGCCACCGCATCGAACGCGACTCGATGGGCGAGCGCCAGATTCCCGATACGGCCTACTACGGCATCCAGACGCTGCGGGCGATCGAAAATTTCCCGATTAGCGGCCTGCGCCCTCTGCCCACCTACGTCGAAGCCTTCGCCAATATCAAGAAAGCAACGGCAGTGGCCAACAGCGAGCTGGGCTGCATCCCCGCAGATGTAGGCACGGCGATCGTCAAAGCTACCGACGAAGTTCTCGATGGAAAACTGCGCGACCAGTTCGTCGTGGACGTGTACCAGGCGGGCGCGGGAACCTCGCACCATATGAACGTCAACGAGGTGCTGGCCAATCGGGCGCTGGAGCTATTGGGCGGCGAAAAGGGCGACTACAGCCGCGTCAGCCCCAACGACCACGTTAACTACGGCCAATCGACCAACGACACGATCCCGACGGCGATCCGCATCGGCAGCCTGATCGCGCTCGATCGCACGCTGTACCCGGCGATCGAAGCGGCGATCGCCACCCTCGACGCCAAGGCCGACGAATTCGCGAACATCGTCAAATCCGGACGCACGCACATGCAAGATGCCGTGCCCGTCCGCCTCGGTGAAGTTTTCCGCGCCTGGTCAGTCATCGTCCGCGACCATCTACGCCGCATCCAGTTCGCCGCCGAAGACCTCAAGACCCTCGGTCTAGGCGGCAGCGCCACTGGCACGGGGCTCAACACCCACCCGAAATACCGCTTCCGCACCGCCGAGTTGCTGTCGGAGTACATCGGCCAGGATTTGCAGTCCGCGCCGCACCTAATGGCCGCAATGCAGAGCCTCTCGCCGTTCGTCGCCGTCTCGGGCAGCTTGCGGAACCTAGCGCAGGATTTGGTCAAAATTTCCCACGACTTGCGGCTGATGGACTCGGGGCCGAAGACTGGCTTAAAGGAAATCAAGCTGCCGCCGGTACAGCCGGGATCGTCGATTATGCCGGGGAAGTACAACCCGGTAATGGCGGAGATGACCTCGATGGTCTGCTTTCAGGTGATGGGGCACGACAGCGCGATCGCCATGTGCGCCCAGGCCGGGCAGCTGGAGCTAAACGTGATGATGCCGCTGGTGGCCTACGACCTGATCCATAGCATCGAGATTCTGGGCAATACGATCTCGGCGCTGACGACGAAGTGTCTGGCGGGGATCGAGGCGGTGGAAGAGCGCTGCAACGCCTACGCAGAGGGCAGCTTAGCGCTAGTAACGGCGCTGAATACGCATATCGGCTACCTGAATGCGGCGGACGTGGCCAAAGAGTCGCTGGCGACGGGCAAGTCGCTGCGGGAAATTGTCCTCGCGAAGGGGCTGATGGACGAGGCGACGCTGGCGCAGGTGTTGGATCTAGAGAAAATGAGCCAGCTGCCAACCGAAGCTGGCTAGGGGCTGTCATCAATTAAGTTTGCAGTCTTTACACAGCAAGAGCTTCAGCCCCTAGTTTTATTTTTAGGTCGGGCACTCAACTGTTTGCCCCGCCAGAGGTCGAGCGCTAATTGATGACATGCCCTAGCGCGCTCGGTGAAGGCCGACAACTCTCGATCGTCGCCCCTATCCTTCCGCCAGATCCATCAGCGTCTGCTGCGACGACTGCTCGGCGTTGTCGTCTACGGGGCGGCGCTGTACGTAGCACCCGTCGGGCTGTAACTCCCAGGCTTGGCGGTTATCGGCCAGCATGATGCCCACGATCTCTTGGAGATCTTGGCTGAGGTTAGCGTTGAGGATTGGCGCGATCGCCTCGACTCGGCGATTGAGGTTGCGCGGCATCCAGTCGGCGCTGCCGATAAACAGCTTCTCGTCGCCGAGGTTCTGGAAATAGAAAACGCGCGAGTGCTCCAGAAAGCGACCGATGACGCTGATGACTTTGATGTTTTCGCTGACGCCGGGAAGGCCGGGGCGCAGACAGCAGATGCCGCGAATAATCAAGTCGATTTCGACGCCCGCTTGCGAGGCTTCGTAGAGCGTGGCGATGATTTCCGAATCGACGAGGGAGTTCATTTTGGCGACGATGCGGCCCGTTTTTCCCTGCTTGCAGTGCTCGATTTCCTGGCGGATTAGGCCGAGCATCTGCGATCGCATATTCACCGGCGCGATCAGAAGCTGGCGGTAGTTCGTCTGACGCGAGTAGCCGGTCAGATAGTTAAACAGATCCGTGAGGTCGGCTCCGAGTTCTGGGTTGCAGGTGAGCAAGCCGAGGTCGGTGTAGAGCTTGGCGGTTTTTGGGTTGTAGTTGCCCGTGCCGATATGGACGTAGCGGCGGATGGCGTCGCGTTCGCGGCGAACGACCAGCGAGATTTTGGTGTGGGTTTTCAGCCCCGCGAGGCCGTAGACCACGTGGACGCCCGCCCGCTCTAGCTTGCGCGCCCAGAGAATATTGTTGGCTTCGTCGAAGCGGGCTTTGAGTTCGACGAGGACGGCCACTTGCTTGCCGTGTTCGGCGGCGTCTACCAGGGCGCGGATGACGGGCGAGTCACCGGAGGTGCGGTAGAGCGTCATTTTGATCGCCAGCACGTCCGGGTCGCGGGCAGCAGCTTCGATAAAGTGCTGCACCGTCGCGGCAAAGGAGTGGTACGGGTGGTGGACGAGCAGGTCACCGCGATCGCGGATTTCCGCAAACAGGTCGCCTTCACCTTCTCCGAGCAGGTCGCCTTCACCTTCTCCGAGTTCGTCGTCGGCAAACTTTCGCAGGCGCGGGGGCACGACGGGACTCCAGGGCCGGTCTTTGTGCTGGGGCAGCGGCAGCGAGGTGATGGAAAATAGGGCGTCGAGCCCGATGATGCCGTCCACTTCGTAGATGTCGCTGGCCTCGACATCAAGCTCGCGCATCAGCATGGCGCGCACGTTTTCCGGCAGGCCAGACTGGACTTCGACGCGCACTGCCGAACCGCCCCAGCGCCGCTTGCGGAGTTCTTTTTCGATCGCCAGCAGCAGGTCGTCGGCCTCGTCTTCTTCAACGGCCAGGTCGGCGTGGCGCGTCACTCGGAACGGATAGTATTCCTGGATATCCATACCGGTGAACAGCGTCTCGAGGTGGTGGGCGATCGCCTGCTCGAGGGGAATCGCCGTCCAGAGGGCGGGCTTGTGGCCGCTGCGATCGCCGATGCGGCGTCCGCCCAGATGTTCGGGCAGGGGGATAAAGCGCGGAAAGACTTTAGGAACCTTGACCCGCGCGAAATACTCTTGGTGCGTTTCCGGGTCGCGGACGACGACGGCCAGGTTGAGGCTGAGATTGGAGATAAAAGGAAACGGGTGGCTCGGATCGACAGCCAGGGGCGTCAGCGCGGGAAAGAGCTGCTCTTGGAAGTAGGCGCGCAGGTAGTCGCGCTGGGCGGCGTCGAGGTCGGTGTAGTCCAGCAGGTAGACGCCGACGGCTTCGAGGCGCGATCGCAGCTCGTGCTGGAAGTGGGCGTGCTGCTGCTGCACCAGCGGGTAGAGCCGCTCGCGAATCTCTAGAAGCTGTCGCTCGGGCGATCGACCGTCCGCCGTCCGCTTCGAGACGCCCGCCAGCACCTGCTGCTTGAGCCCCGCCACACGCACCATAAAGAACTCGTCGAGGTTGTTGCTAAAGATCGCCAGAAACTTGAGGCGCTCGAGCAGCGGCGTGCGTTCGTCGAGGGCTTCGTGGAGAACGCGGGCATTAAACTCGACCCAGCTCAGCTCGCGGTTGAAGTAGTACTGCGGGTCGCGCAAGTCGATCGCGCCGCCGTCCGCGTCCGCACCATTACGATCGCGTGGCGCTAAACCCGCAGCGTTGCCTTGCTTGTCGCGATCGCGTTTCGAGCCTTTTGCGATCTTCGGCGGTTTGGACTCCTGTCCGTTTTGACGAGTTCGCGGCGCTTTGGAGCGCTGGGCTTTTGAGTCGGAGGCAGCGTCTGAGTTCGTCATGATGACCCTGAGTACGTGCGATGGGGATGAAAGACGGGGCGCGATCGAGCGGGCGACCTCAGTGAAGTCTTAACTATCAGTCCGGCATATTACCGAGATCTCCGGTGTCTTCGCTCGCGTCGGAATCCTGACCTGCACCAAAGACGTCTCGCTCTCTGCCGACCCACCACTTCCCGAGCTTCTGGAGGTCGGCCTGGATATCCGCTAGGGTGACGATGTATTCCTGATGTGAGATTTCGCTGCGGCGCTCTTTGAGCTTGCTGAGTCGAAGCTGGACGAGCAACCAGGGCTTGGCTGCACCGTCAGTTTGCTCGATATATCGGGCGAGGTCGCAACTATCCATGCAATCAAATCCTAGCGGAACGCTGTTAAGACTAATTTAACGGATCCCCCGCATCGCATACTTTGGCGCGGTGCGGCCCGAGAGATCGGCAAGCGATCGTTGTTGGAATCTGCGATGGGTCGGTAACACGCTTTAAAATTTCACCCATCCAGGACTTACGCACGAGACTCCAAAACCTTGAAGGTTTCGTTGTCAGAGACCGGCTAAAAGCACGTGATTTCGTTCAAACCTTCAAGGTTTGCGTAAGTCCTGCCATCGTTTCGATCGCACTGCCATGCTGAAAGAGAACCTGTTTGCGATTTCGCTCTTTCCCTACCTGGGCTTTTTGTGGTTTGTCACGAAGTCCGGGCAGGCTCCCAAGCTGGCGCTCGTGGGATTTTACGTGCTGCTGGTTTTCGTGGCCGTGACGATCCCGGCGGGGCTCTACGCGCGCGAGGTTTACGGCGAAGAGCTGGCCAACGTGGACTGGCTCCACGGCAGCGCCGAAGTATTTTTAACGCTCTCGAACGTGCTGGTCGTTTTGGGGTTCGATCGCGCCGTGCGTGCTGCAAACCGAACGACTCAAGCCGCCGAAACTGAAGCCGACCCAGAAGAGACATCCACGGCTTAGTGGAGCGTCAACACGCAATTTTAGGGCTGGGCGTTTTTATCGGATTTGCTGCGATTTTGCTGCAATCGTCGCAAAAGAACGGCGTACAGCGGTGCGCCGCTACCAGGGCTTTAAACCTTAGCTTTGACGCAACACTAGCGCTCGCAGTCGCCGATGCTGACCCAACTGCTCGCACCATCGGCCCAATGTTCTTTCTTCCAGATCGGCGCGTTGTGCTTGAGCGTGTCGATCGCGAACTGGCACGCCTCGAACGCCTCGCGGCGGTGCGGACAGCCGACGCCGACCAGGACGCTAATCTCGCCGATTTGCAGGCGACCGGTGCGATGGTGAACGACCAGGCGCGTCACGTTTGGCCACTGCTGGCGGGCCTGCTGCTCTATCTGCTCGAACACCGCGATCGCCATCGGATTGTAAGCCTGATATTCCAAATAGCTGACGGGGCGGCCCTGGGTGTTGTCGCGCACCATGCCGCTCATCACCACGACCGCGCCGTTGGCAGGCGCGTCCGCCAGGGCATAGACTTCCGCCAAATCCAGGGGGGCGAAGGTGAGCTTAAAGCGATCGCGGTGGGTGTCTACCGCGCTGGCGGGTTGGACGGACATGGCAAACCAAAATGGTGGACGAGCGCACTGCGAATCGGGCCGGTTTCGCGTTCCAGCGCAGGCGCGCATTGAGTTCTGTTGGAGACTCGTTCAATAAAATAGCGATTCCGCGCCCGCCGTGCGGCCAACTTGCCCGATCCGCAGCGGCTACTTCAAGAGAAACACTTCACAAAGAAGCGACAAAATTTCCGACCTGCGATCGCGATCGCTTTCAGAGTCGGGGCAGCAGCGCTAGGCTTCATGTAGAGAAAAGTTTTGCCAACCCGGTCTGCCCCAATTTCAGCGGCCCGCGCACTGACGGCCAACAGCATCTCGCTCGTTTTCTCGACGCCGTTAATATGGGCTCATGAGTCATCTACCGTACTTCCAGAGCCTCTGCCGAGCGGTTGCGCTCCGGCTGAGTCGTTAAAAAAGCCAGAAGTACTCGCCTCTATCTACCTTTTCCTGCTTTCACTCCCGCCACTCGGGCGGGCCAATTCAAGTTCATGAGCAGTCGTCCACCTCGCGGTTCACAGGGAACGATCTTAGTCGTTGACGATACTCCCGCAAATCTGGAACTGCTCAACACGATTTTGACTCGTGCGGGTTACGAAGTTTGCGTAGCAGTTGACGGCCAGACGGGAATCGAAGGCGCTAAGTTCAGCTCTCCCGATTTAATCTTGCTCGACATCATGATGCCGGGGATGAGCGGCTATGACGTTTGCTCCCACCTGAAGGAAGATGCATCGACGCGCGATATTCCGGTGATCTTTATCAGCGCCCTTGACGACGCCCTCGATAAAGTCAAAGCGTTTACGGTTGGCGGAATCGACTATATATCGAAGCCGTTTCAGTTTAAAGAAGTCCTGGCGCGGGTCAAAAACCAGCTGACGATCTGTAGCCTCCAGCGCCAGCTCACGCTCCAAAACGAAGACCTGGAGGTGCGAGTCCGCCAACGCACCGAGGAGCTAGAGAGCGCCAACCACAAACTCGAGGCAGAGGTTGTCGAGCGTCTGCACATGTCTACTCACGACGCGCTGACCGACCTGCCGAACCGAACGTTTTTGATGGAGCGGCTGGAAGCGGCCCTCGATCGCGCCAAGCGCGAGCCGGACTATACCTTTGCGGTGCTGTTTGTAGACTGCGATCGCTTTAAGCTGGTTAACGACTCGTTCGGTCATCTGGAGGGCGATCGGGTGCTGTGCGAGATGGCGCGTCGCTTTAAAGACTGCTTGAAAGACAACGGGCTGCTGTTTCGTCTCGGCGGCGATGAGTTTACGCTGCTGATCGAGCCGATCGACAGCATCGAAGAGACGGTGCGCATGACGCGCTGCCTGCAACAGTCCCTCGAGCGTCCCTTCAACATCAAGGAATATCAGATGTTCGTCGATGTCAGCGTGGGGATCGCGATCGGCAACGCTAACTACGAGCGCCCGGAAGACCTGCTGCGCGACGCCGATACGGCGATGTATTCGGCCAAGGAAAAGCCCAACGTCAGCTACGCGATTTTTAACGACAAGATGCGAGAGCAGGCGATCCAACGGCTGCACCTGGAGGCCGACCTGCGGCGCGCCTTGGAGCAGCGCGAGTTCTGCCTGTTCTACCAGCCGATCGTTTGCTTCGGGTCGGGCAAAATCGTCGGCTTCGAGGCGCTCATTCGCTGGTTCCGCCCGGACGGCAAGCGCGTCTCGCCCGACTTATTTATCTCCGTAGCCGAGGATATGGGGCTGATTCTGCCGCTGGGGCGCTGGATTTTGCAAGAAGCCTGTCAGCAGATGCAGATCTGGCAGAGCGAGCCTTGGGGTGTCGGGCTGACGATTAGCGTTAACGTCTCAGTTAAGCAGCTCTCGCGTCTGACGATGGTGGAAGAAATCGACGCAGCGCTGTCGGAAACTGGCCTGCCGCGATCGGCGCTCAAGCTGGAGATTACCGAAAGCCACCTGATGGACAACCAACAGGTCGTCTCCCACGTGCTCGAAGAGCTGCGATCGCGCCAGATTCCCCTCAGCATTGACGACTTCGGCACGGGATACTCGTCGCTGAACTACTTGCATCGCCTGCCAGTGGATATCCTCAAGGTCGATCGCTCCTTCGTTAAAGATATGCACGAAGACTGCGACAGCCACAGCATCGTCCGCGCGATCGTCTCGCTGGCTCACAGTCTGGGGATGAAAATCATTGCCGAAGGGGTCGAAACCGAGCGCCACTATCGCATGTTGGCCGATCTCGGCTGTGAATTCGGTCAGGGCTATTTGTTCTCGCGACCACTGCCCGCCCGCGAAGCGGCGCTGCTGCTTCAGGCGCAAAACTGCTGGAAACCGGCAAGCTAGTGATGCGTCTGGGCGAAACGTTGGCAAACTCGCTGCCCTAGCTGGGGCTTCCACCGCAGCCCTGAATCCGGGCAACGCTGGGGCGGGCCACGATCGCACGGCGTCGAGGATAAGCTGGTTGACGTTCTACCGCAAGCGCGGCCCGACTGTGTCTACAGGCTCGCGCCCAACTCACCATGACTCGAATCGCGATCGCCGGTTGCGGCATCATCGGCGCGATCCTCGCCTACGAACTCAGCCGCACCCGCCCCGGCAACGAAATTCTCGTCCTCGATCGCCAGCCCCCTGCCCGGGGCTCCACCGGCGCAGCGCTGGGTCTGACGATCGGCGCGCTGTCGCTTAAAAAGCCCAAAAGCCGCGCCTGGAGACTGCGCCGAGACAGCCTCAAGCGCTACGCCAGCCTGGTTCCAGAGCTGATCGATCGAACCGGCCTCGCGATCCCCTGCAACCCCAACGGCATCCTCAAGCTCTGCACCACCTGGAAGCCGACGCTGGAGAAATGGGAAACGCTGAGTGAGTGGCGGCGTGCGGACGGCTTTCGGCTCGAAGTCTTGGAGCCCGAGCTGGCCGCAAACCGGTTCCCGACGGTGAACTGCGATCGCGCCGTGGCCGCCATTCACTCGATCGACGATTTCCAAGTCGAGCCCGTGGCGTTGGCGCAGGCCGCGATCGCCGCTGCAAAGTCGCGAGGCGTCACGTTCGACTTCGATGCGCGCATCACCGGCAGCGCGATCGAAGGCGATCGCGTTACGCAAATCCGAGTCGCCCGAGCGTCCGGCGTCGAAGCAGCCCTGTCTGTCGAAGCACTGTTTGTCACTGCCGGGGCGGGCTCGGCGGCGATCGCGGCCCACCTCTCCGACACCCGCGATGAGCTAAAAATCTCCAACGTCCTCGGTCAGGCGCTGCACGTGCAGCCGCGATCGCCCCTCGATCCCGCACTGCCCGTCGTCACCTGTAATGACGTCCATATCGTGCCGCGCTGCGACGGGACGCTCTGGGTCGGCGCGACGGTGGAGTACCCCGCCGATGCCGAGCCGCTGCGCGATCCGGTCCCCGATCCCGACGGCCTCGATCGCCTGCTCGCTGCCGCTACCGCTTTCTTCCCCGATTGCGACGATGCCGCAACGCTCTCGTCTTGGCAGGGGATGCGCCCGCGCCCCGTCGGCCAGAGCGCTCCAGTGATTCAACCCGTTGCCGGACTGAGCAACGCCCTGCTGGCAACAGCACACTATCGCAACGGCGTCCTGCTGGCTCCGGCCACAGCGCAACTGGCGATCAACTGGCTCGCAAGCATGTAGAAATCGCTGGAGACTCGGGGCGATCGGAGCAGCATCAATCCGCAACTTTAGAGCTAGCCGTCGTTCGTAACCTGCTGCGATCGTCGATCGAAAATGGCGCGCTGCCGTGCGCCGCTGCCAGACGCCCCAAACTCTAGTTTCGACCCTAGCGCTAGCTCCGAATCGCAACCGTCACATCGCGACTGAGGTCTTGTAAATAGGCCAGAAGCGTGCAAATAAAAATCGAGATACCGCTCATTTCCAAGACTTCCTCAATGCCGGTCAGAACGTAGTAGATAAAGCCTTCTTCCGAGAGCGTCAGCCACGCACCGTTGATCATTTCGAGGCCGATCGTCCCACTTATATAAACGAAGCCGGACAAGATAAAGGCGTTGCGGAAGCGTGGCGGCAAGCTGAAGAGAAAGCGAGAGAAAACAAGGAAAAAGACGCTAACCAAAGCAATGCCAATAATTACCCAGGGGTAGTAGAAAAATCTAACTCTAATTTCGTACGCCTGTAGAACTGGCCACATCACGTCACTAAAACCATCGTGAAATGACAATAGCTCGTCTATCATCAGCAGCAGAAAGATGACGGAAAGCGATACCCAATGGCGAAATCGTCTGCGATCTGACGTTTTGGCAATGCAAGCGATTAGAGCGAGCAGAAGAGATGAAGTCAGCAGCAGGCCGCACGAAAATAACGTTGGGACATTGAATTCGCGATTGAGATCGGTCCAGAAAGATAGCTGAAGAACTCTGATAGAGCCATCGCTGCCCATGGCTCCCTCAATGATGTGACCGATCAGGAAAATCGCAATGATAGAAAACAATATTTTTGCGAGCTTCCCTTGCGACACGGAAATCGTGGCATTTCCGGTTGAGTGACCATCGCTAAGAAGTTCGGGGCTCGTGTTCCAAAATGGCAAGAGTGCGGAGATTCTCATATCTTTTTGCAAATATTTTATTGCAAGCAAAAGCGCGCTTATTCACATTGCGGCCCATTGAGTCGCGATCGAACAGAGAGCTTTTGAAGCCCACGAGTCTGAAACGCGACGGACGAGCTCACCCTCCGAGAGACTCGCCGTCGCAATCTCCCGTGCGAAATAGCCCAATCCGCCATAAGACCAGAACTGCGGGTATCATGGCGACCAATTTAACCTCAGTATAACCTTGTCTTAATTTGAGTTCGCCCCAATATTAACCTCTGCTTAAAGAAGGTCAAGTCGCTGGGATGGCATCTACTCAACCTGCACAATCAATCCATGCGAGGTGTTAATGGCGTACTATTTCAGTCTGCACATCGTTTCATGACAAGTGGTCGCTATGTCCATTCGTTCGTCATCTCGAAGCCTCGTCGATCGGTACCGTAGCCGCGATCGACGCTCCCGGCGCTTGTCTCAGACTGTTCGATGTTTGCGGGTATTCATTTTGTCTCTCGTGTTCTCCGTCGCCACGGCGTTCCCCGTCCTGGCGCAAGACGGCACGTCCTCTGGCTGGAGTCTTCAAGGCTGGCTCACCGATACGCTGGCTTGGATTGACGGCCTCGGCGCGATCGGGCCGATCGTCTTTATCGCGCTCTACATTTTCGCGACGGTGCTGTTCTGGCCGGGGTCGGCGCTGACCTTGGGGGCGGGACTGGCCTTCGGGATCGGCATGGGTTCGCTGTACGTCTTCACCGGCGCGACCCTCGGGGCGATCGGGGCGTTCCTCGTCGGGCGCTACATCGCGCGAGGCTGGGTGGCGAAGAAGATTACGGGCAATGAGAAATTCGCCGCGATCGATAAAGCTGTCGGACGCGAGGGGCTAAAAATTGTCTTTCTGACGCGTCTGTCGCCAATTTTCCCCTTTAACTTGCTGAATTACGCCTACGGCGTTACCAGCGTCAGCCTACGTGACTATACGCTCGGCTCCGTCGGCATGATTCCCGGCACGATCCTTTACGTCTACATCGGCTCGCTGGCCGGTAGCCTGGCGACAATTGGCGCAGAAACCGGTGGCGACCCCCAGGCTGCTCTTGCCCAGAACATCGTTAAAGTCATTGGCTTTATCGCCACGATCGCCGTAACGGTCTACATCACAAAAATCGCCCGCCAGGCTCTGGACGAAGCGGTCGACGGCTCGCTCGATGATGAGGAACCGGCATAGGTGCAACAATGGTTGGCCACAGTAAAGATCCCATAGCTACAGGGGGAATCTATCCGTGAATCCAACCGATCGCGACGCAGCAAACGGGCCGATGGCTGAGACGTCCCCCGACGCGTCTCCTGAGGCATCTTCCGAAACATCCTCGACCGTTCTACCCGCGATCGAGAGCTTGGAAGATCTAGAAGGGCTCGAACCAGAAGATCTCGAAGCGATCGCCGAGCGGCTCTCGGCCCAGCAGCGCGACCCTATACCGGAGATTTCCCAGCCTGCCCCTCCTCCATCCGAGACGCCAGCCACAACGGAAGCCCGAACCACGGACGCCCGAACCGCCGACGCTCGCGCTTTAGATCTCGATGCCGCAGAGCGCAAAGCTGAGGCCGCCGCCCAGCTTTATCTCGAAGGCCGCGCGGCCTTCGAGTCCGGCTATTACCGACAGGCGATCGCCCAGCTCGAAAAAGCCGCCGCCCTTAGCGTCAAAACTTCCCCGATCGGCGGCGAAATTCAAATCTGGCTGGTCTCGGCTTACCAAGCCCACGATGACCTCGACGCCGCCCAGGCGCTGTGTCGCCAGCTCACCCGCCACCCAAATATCGACACCCGCCAGAAAAGCCGCCGCCTGCTGGCGATCCTCGAAGCGCCGCGTCTGGCGATGCGCCCCGAGTGGCTGAGCGAAATCCCCGACCTGAGCAAAATCGAAGACAGCGAAGACAGCGACAAAAAAGGTTCGGGCGGAACCTACAAACCGCGCCCGATTCGCAAGCTCGAAGAGCCGGAAATCGACCCCAGTACGATCGTCCGGGACGACAATCAATTTATCTGGGTCGCGATCGCTTTTATTCTCGCGATGCTACTCCTCCTCGCCCGCATGGCCTGAGCTGACATGGTTATCGAATGGCTTGAATTCCGTACGAGCCCCGAGCGGCGCGAAGATTTCGTTCAGCTCGACTTTGAGATTTGGGACCCATTTCTCAAAGCGCAGGCCGGATTCGTCCGTAAGGAAATTTGGCTCGACGCGGCCGATCGCGGTCGCATCGCGATCGCGGTGGAATGGTCCGATCGCGACCTGTGGAAGAGCATCCCCGAGTCGCAGATCTCCGAGCGTACCGAGGCGTTTGGCGCGCGGTTCGGCGACGCCTACGACCTCGTCTCCAGCCAGGAATTTCAGGTGCGTAAGCGCTGAGTTTGGCCCTTGCGGCGCGATCGCCCGTAGAAAGCGCGTCGGCGGACAAAAGACGGCCAAAAGATTTAAGTAATGCGACAAGTCTGAAGCATCTCTCAACACAAAACCCCACGACCCTCAGAAATCCGCCAGCTTGTGATGTAAAGCTTCGCAGCTCCGATGGTGGCTGTGCTTCGATAGGAAATGCGGGTTTTTAGCCGATTTCCCAATAATTCCCAATAAATTGGGGAACCCCGCGAAATTGGAAAACCGCACGAATCTTCCGCTTCAAGCACCAATAACAGTCAGGTCGCAGCCATGAGCCGAAAGAAAGCTAGGAAAGCGCCCGATCGCGAGGACGCCCGCAACTTACCCGACGCCGACGCCAGTAGGGACACCGTCACCGTACTCAAGCTCCCGAAAAAGGTCTACGAGCGAGAACTCGATCGCCTGCAGCTCGAACTCGTCAAGCTGCAAGCCTGGGTCAAACACGAAGGGCTCAAGGTTGCCGTAATCTTCGAGGGACGCGATGCCGCCGGGAAGGGGGGCGCGATCAAGCGCATCATCGATTGCCTCAATCCGCGTATTTGCCGGGTCGTCGCCCTCGGTACGCCAACCGAGCGGGAAAAATCCCAGTGGTACTTCCAGCGTTACGTGACGCACCTACCCGCTGCGGGCGAGATCGTTCTCTTCGATCGTAGTTGGTACAACCGCGCGGGCGTCGAGCGAGTGATGGGCTTCTGCACCGAAGCCGAGTATCACGAGTTTTTGCGCTCGTGTCCGGAGTTCGAGTGCATGCTGATGCGATCGGGCCTAATTCTCGTCAAATATTGGTTCTCGGTCAGTGAGGACGAGCAGGAGCGCCGCTTCCAGGCGCGCATCGACGACCCCACCAAGCGCTGGAAACTCAGCCCGATGGATCTCGAGGCGCGCGAGAAGTGGGTGGAATATTCGATCGCCAAAGACGAGATGTTCGCCCATACCGACATCAAGCGATCGCCGTGGTACGTGGTGCGCGCCGACGACAAAAAGCGCGCCCGCCTTAACTGCATCCGCCATCTGCTGTCGATGATTCCCTACAAGGAGCTGACGCCAGAGCCGATCGAGCTCCCCGAACGCCAAACCGACAGCGACTATCTGCGCCCACCGATGGGCACGCAGACCTTTATTCCCGAAATGTACTGATTCCGAACTGGCTCGATTTGATGTAGCCCCGGTCGGCACGCTGCGCCGAAGCTTCGCCGTGCGCCCGAAACAGATTCGGCACGAAGTTGAAAAAACGCCGCCACTTCTGTGACTAGCTTTGCAGAAGGGTGCCGCCTATCCAGGGCCATATCCATCACTCATTTTGGCGATCGACCCGCTCGATCGTCGCCTTTTCCGTTATTCCAGAAACCTACCAATCCTGAGTCATACCAAATCCGACTTAGCGAAGCGCGTATTAGAGTGTTGCAATGGCTAAAAAAC
>ERZ1740068.281-NODE-281-length-28589-cov-26.759445_pt1 | contig 28589 bp, 25 predicted proteins | sample MGYA00581735_ERZ1740068 | MGnify/ENA primary metagenome ERZ1740068 (study PRJEB43018, sample SAMN04849740) | marine metagenome | isolation source: floating plastic debris | place: Pacific Ocean | collected 2008-08-30 | study: EMG produced TPA metagenomics...
AACTGGCTGGAACGCCTGCTACGTCAAGGTTTCATTTTTGTCAGTCAATCAGCCCCCAACCAGAAAGAACGCCTCACCAGTATTCGCACCGACTGGGATCGCGACCTGTCCGCAGGCAAAGTTAGCGAAGGCGAAGTCAAAGTTCTCGTGTTATCGCGCCTGCTCGTGGAAGCCGGATATCTCTCGCGTGAAGACTTACGCGTCTCGCTCGAAGAACAGGTGAGCGAAGTCGAAGTCGAAGACGGCGATCGCGTGATTCGCGGACGCATGGATCTGCTGGTCTGCCAGGAGCAAGAGAGCGATCGCGTGCCGCTGTGCGTTCTGGCGATCGAGACAAAAAACAGCGAAATCGACGTGCGAGTCGGACTGCCGCAGCTCTTGTTCTACATGCACTCGTTCCTGGAACGACAAGCCACCGTATGGGGTCTCGTCACCAACGGCGAAACCTACCTATTCGTGCGATTGGTCTCGGGAACGTTCCAACTGTTTCCGCACCTGGTCGTGAGTTCCGCGCGACAGGCCGAACAGATCCTCAAGGTTTCGATCGCGCTTGCTGAGAAAAACCCATGACCGATCGCGCTCCACAACTGCCCCGGATCGTCAAATCCGATCGCGACTTCCCCGCACTCGACTTGGCTCGGTCAGATGACGGCGCGATTGTCGAATGCTTTGATGGTGACGCCGATGAGGTCGGGTGCTGCAAAAGCGATGGCGAAACGCGTGATGCCGACCCTCGAACGACAAAACGCCAGGCTGAAGTGGAGCCGCGAACAATAGGTTTAGATATTGGGCACTGGTCGTTCCGGGCTGCTTTTAAGTATTAGACCTGACTCGCTAGCGATTCTAGAGCGGGTAATAACTCTGCGATCGCTCGACCCCGGTGGCTGAGGCGGCGCTTTTCTGTCTTATCCATCGCCGCAAACGTCTTGCCCGCTTCCGGCACGTAAAAGATTGGGTCGTAGCCAAAGCCGCCCTCTCCCTGGGGCTCGACGATTTTGCCCGGACAAGCGCCCTCGACATCCAGCGCAATCGAGCCGTCCGGACGCGCCACCGCGATCGCGCAGAGGAACTCGGCGTAGCGATCGTCGAACTCCTTTAGCTCGTAGAGCACGCGGCGGATACGGTTCTCATCATCGAGGCCGTAGCGCGCCGAATACAGACCGGGCGCACCGCCCAAAGCCCGAACCGCCAGCCCGGAGTCGTCGGCGATCGCCCACTGCCCCGTCGCCTGTGCCACCGTCGTCGCCTTCAGCGCGGCATTTTCCGCGAAGGTCTTGCCTGTCTCGACCACGTCGATCTCGGCGGGCTTGAGCTGCAAATCCCAGGGCGTGTCCTTGAGGTAGGCCGCGAATTCCGTGACCTTGCCGGGATTGCCGGTGGCGACGACGAGTACGGGCATGGCGGGGTAGAGAAACGACAGCGGGCGGCAGGCTCGGGCGGGAGTGAGTGCTAGCTCTCCGCGCTTTCGGTGCGGATATCTTTGAGCATCGCCACCAGCACGTGGTGGGCGTCTTTAGCGTCGGCCAGCTCGCGCTCGAACTCGACGCGCACCAGCGTCGGCGTGTCGTTCACCTGCGCCGTGATGTCCATACCGCGCGTGTCGATCGCGTCCATCACCGCCGCCGACGCGTCGCTACAGTTGCCGTAAACGCGGGCGTACTGCACGACGGCATCGGCGTGGTCGTCGTTCATATGCTTGCAGATGCGATCGCTAATTGCAGGGGAGATTCCGGTTTCGCTGGTCATGGTAGGGCGCTAAAAATCAATGCTAAAAACGTCCCTCAATTCTGGCGGGCGCGCGCCGAATTTTCAAGGTAGGGCCCCGGCCTATGACTCTTCAGCGTCTTCGTCCGTTTCGCTATCTGGCTGAGTGACGGGCAGGGTGATGATAAATTTCGCACCCATCGATGACGATCGGCAGTCGAGCTGGCCGTGGTGCTGGTCGATGACGATCTCGCGGCTGATCGACATGCCGATGCCCGTGCCTTTGCCCTTGGGTTTGGTGGTGAAAAACGAGTCGAAAATCTGGTTGCGAACCTCGGCGGGAATGCCGGGGCCGTTGTCGGCGATCGTCACTTCGACACGATCGCCTTCGCGCTCGGCGGTCTCGATCCAGATCGTGGGCTGAAACTCTTCGCGCGCCATTTCCGAAAGCGACTCGTACTTGTCGTCGAGAGCGTCGGCGGCATTGGCCAAGATATTCATAAACACCTGGTTGATCGGCCCTGGATAGCACTCGACCGGGGGCAGCGCGCCGTAGATTTTTACGACCTGCACTTCCGGGCGATCGGGCTTGGCCTTCATGCGATTGCCCAGAATCATCAGCGTACTGTCGAGACCGTCATGGAGGTCGGTTCTTTCGGTTTTCGTATCGTCAGTCCGCGAGAAGTTCCGCAGAGATTTCACGATATCGCGGATGCGATCGGTGCCGATTTTCATCGACTTAAGCAGCTTCGGCAGGTCTTCTTGCAGGAAGTCAAGATCTGCATCTTCGATCGCTGCTTCGATTTCTTCGTTGGGCTCGGGGACGTACTTCTGGTAGGTCGCCACTAGCTCCAGCAAGTCTTTGATGTAGCCCGCCGCGTGGACGATATTGCCCTGAATAAAATTGACCGGGTTGTTGATTTCATGGGCGATCCCGGCGACGAGCTGGCCGAGGGCGGACATCTTCTCGCCCTGGATCATTTGCACTTGCATGGTCTGCATCGCCTCGAGGGTTTCGCGCAGTTGGGCGGTGCGCGTTTCCACCTGTTGCTCGAGGGTTCGGGTCAGCCGGTAAAGCCGCAGGTGAACTTCGATGCGCGAGAGGACTTCGTTGTACTCGAAGGGCTTGGTGATGTAGTCCACCGCGCCTGCTTCCAGACCCTGGACGCGACTGCTGGTGTCGTCCGAGCCGGTGATAAAAATAACGGGAATTTCGGTAAATTCGGGCTTGGCTTTGATGCGGCGGCAGGTCTCGAAGCCGTCGATACCGGGCATGATCACGTCGAGCAAAATCAGCTCCGGCGGGTCGCTCTCGATCGCCTCGATCGCGCTGAGGCCGTTTCGCTCCGTACGTACCTGGTAGTTCGCCTTCCGCAGGACTTGGGAAAGAACCTCCGCGCTGACGGGCGTGTCGTCCACGACGAGTAGTTTTCCGGAAACATCAGTTCGGTCGGTCATGAATTCGTTGGGGGCGAACCTGATGTGCGAGGCCGACGGAGGTCGGGACTACGCATGGGCTGAGGAACGGAGGCGTTCTATCGCGGGCGAAAAGACCGGGACGGCCAACTTCGATCCATAAGTATGCCTCTATCTTGGCATGATGTTCCGCTGTGCGATCGCCCGTTCCGAACGATTCTGGCAGCAGGCGGCAACGCGATCTCGACTGGCCAGATCGAATCGGACGCGCCGCGAGGGCCGCATTCGCGCGGGCGTCCTCGGGAAAGCGATCGCCAACGGGCGCGCGGGTAGATGCGCGGGCAGACACGTTGACAGGTCTGCCAGCAAACATACCGGACGACTCTACTCCAGCGGCAGGAAAATCGTTACGACCTGGCCGTTTTGGGGGCGGCGGCGCACGGTGAGCTTGCCACCGAGGGCTTGAAATATATTTTTCGTGACCGCGAGGTTGAGGCTGATGCTGCCGGTCTCGGGCTGAAAGGTGAGCAACTGCCCGATCGCCTTCAGGGGTGACGAAACGGACTCGGGCGCGTCGTCGAGGGCGCGATCGCTGGTGACTTTCGACTTGAGCTGGAGCTTGAGCCGGTCGCCCGCGACGGAAATTTCGACGCGCACGTCGCTGCCCACCGGGGTTTGGCTCGTGAAGTGTTCGATGGTGTTGGTCAAGATGCGATCGAGCAACGACGGGTCGCTGATCACCTGAGGCATATGCTGGGGCAGCACGACATCGAGCTTGAGACTGCGGCGAGTGGCTTGTTTCTGCCAGCGGGGGATGCAGTTGTCGATCGCCGTTTTCAGCGGCGTTTTGGTTAGCATCACCGACGAGCGATCGCTCGGTGTGGTCTCGAACTCGACCGCGCGGAAAATCAGCCCGAAGCGATCGATCTGTTCGCTACACTCGCGCTCGATGTCTTCCACCCAAGGGCGCAGGTCGTCGGTCAAGGTCTTGCGGCGCAGTAGCAGCTTCGCCAAGGTCTGAATCGTGGTCAGGGGCGTGCGAACTTCGTGCGCCAGGGCGGTCAGCAGCTCGAGATCGACGCGTGTCGGGGCCGCGCCGTGCGAGTCGCCGGTCGCGGGTTCTCCCGTCAGGGCGGGCAGGCTGAATTTGTTTTGGTTCGGGACGCGGTGAGGGCTGGCAGCGCGACGGCTGGCGGCAGCGGCTGCCTGCTGGAGGTTGGCGAGGAGCTGCTGGCCGAAGCGTAGAACGACGCTGTAGTGGGGCTCGATCGGCGGGAATGGCGTCACGGCACGGTCGATTGCGTCGAGTTTTTCTGCCTCGCGCAGGACGACGCGGCTGCGCAGGGTATGCCACGCTCGCTCGACGATCGCCGGATCGAAGGAATACTCAAAGCCGCTGTGACTCAAACGCGGGTCGAGCACCATCACGAAGGAAAACTGACGGGTGAGCACCAAGCAGAACTGCTCTTCGGTCAGTGGGTCGTCATCGCAAAGCGACACCGTACCGAAGCGCTCGGAGATATGGACGCGGCTAGCGAAGTCGCCGGGAAGGCAGCTCCAGCGATCGAGACTGGCGTGGGGCACGAGCATCCAGTTGGCGAAACGCTCGAGGCAAACCGAGCCGCTGACGATCGGCGTCGGCCCGGTCAAAATAGCGCCCAATGGCTCTACTTCTGGCTCCGAGCCCGATTCCGAGCTAGAGCCCGAGCCCACCTCCGAGCTTCGCTGCATTTCCAGAAGATGTGCGTTGAGCGTCTCGACGGCAGCATTCCAGGCTGCAACCGCACCGGCGCGCCCGGAAACGTCCGCCTTGGGCGATCGCTCGGTGGGCGCGACACCATCGCGCAAAACATCTCGTAGTGTGGGTAATGTAGCTTTCAATAGCACGGTAGGTGAGATAGGGAGACTCCTGGGAATCGTTAAAGAACAGGCAATGGCACACACCTGCAAGACACCTAAAAAGCCGGGGCTGCGATAGCAGTGCTGCCGTGGTTCTAACCATAACCAAACCCGTCGGCCTTCACTAGCTAGCAAACCGAACTCGACGGGTACGCTTTGTCGCCACATCGCTACCGATTCGTTTTGCTAGGCCGCCTGCGATCGGGCCGGGGAACGCTCGCGATCGCCGATTTACAGGTCAGTGCCGACTCGATCGCCCCGGCGATTTCGAGCTACACGCAAGCGCTCGTGGCATCTGCGATATCCGCGATATCAACGCGCGACGAGGGCGGTTGTTCGCTAGATTGGTGTGGCACCAGTACCGAACGAGCCCACCCGGAGCGAGCGAAAACCATGAGCGTGGACGGCGACGAAAAAGGCAAAATAGTCGAGCGATTGCGGCAGTCGCTTCAGCCGCGTCCGGGTGCGAGTACCGCCCCGCCGCTCGCCTCCGCAGCCCCGGCGGAAGATTTCGATCGCGAGGATCTCGACCTACTGCGGCGCGGTGCGGACGTTTATCACGTCTCCCTCGAGTCGTCCCACGCCCTCGGCAAGCCGCTGGGGCTGGCGCGGCGCGCCTGGCGCAAGATCCTCAAACCGCTGTTTATCCGTCAGGTGCACTACAACGGCGCGAACGTTCGGCTGCTGGAAGTCATGCAGGCCAAAATCGATCGCCTCGAAGCGGACAAAACGGCGCTCCACGGCGAGGTGCAGGGCCGCGTCGCCGAGCCGCTGAGCGAAACGGTCGATCGCCTCAAAGCCTGCGAGGCCCAGATGCAGGCAATGCAGGCGCGGATCGCCGAGCTAGAAGCAACCGAAAAGCAGCAGTCCCGCGCGATCGTCCGGCTTCACCGCCAAGTTCAGGCGCTCCAGGCTGGTTCGGGCCAGTCCGACAGCCAGACGTAATCATTGTTCGTGGCGACGTTGGTAGTAATGCAGCGTAATGCTCTCCGACTGCTGAAACCGTCGCGATTCGGCAACTCAAGCCGGGAATACCATTACGGTTGCATCACTACCGCGACGTTTTTAGCGCTAGCGGCTCGGCTCGGGAATGCGAAACACGCCATCTTCGTCCGGCCCCGACTCGCTGGCTTCTTCCCCGACGACGTCGTCCAGCGCCTCGGGCTCGCGCAGGATATCCGGCTTCGGGATGCGCGTCGGGTCGGCTTCTGACGCCGCGTCGAGATCGCCTGAGTCGCCTCGATCTCGACCCTCCCGGCGGCGCTCGGAGACGGCCTCGTCTACGTCTAGTGCCTCTTCCGCGTTCTCTTTGTCTGCATCATCGCGATCGCGGCGGCGCGGTGCGGCTTTGCCGGAGGTCGCTTCGTCTAGTTCGGTGTCGTCTAGCTCCGACGGTTCGGGCAAGTTGGGGTCGGGCATCAGCTCGTCGGGCGAATCTAGCTCGCCGCGTAGGGGGGGCTCGCCCTCGCGTTCGGCCAGCATCAGGTTCGAGTCGCCCTGGTATTTGTAGCCGATGCCAAACGGCAGCGGTAAAACGCTGTCGCCCGATGCGAACGCTGCCTTCAGGTCGGCTTGCAGGCGCGTGGCAAACAGCTCGATCGGGCCGTTGTACTGTCCGAAGAACGATCGCGCCCAGTTCTCCGCATCGAAAAAGCGCAGCGGAATGCCCGAGTCATCTTGCAGGATGTACTGGCTGCGTTCGAGCAGGGCATCGCGGACGATCGAGAAATACTCGTTGTGCATCAGGTACGACGCCGCCTTGAGGTAAGTCACCGGGCGATCGAGCTGACCGAAGAACTTCGAGAGACCGGGGCGCGAGTCAAACCCAGCGTCCGAGAGATCTACCGAGAAGTAATAGAGCTGCTGGGCGCGATCGCTGCCGGATTTGGCCACATCGATGCGGATGCCGGGAACCAGCTCGTCCGGATTGTCCTCCTCCAGACGTTGGACTTTGCCCTCGTCGTCGATGCCCACATAGGTCAGATCGAGGATGTCGTAGCCGTTGCGCGCCGCGAACAGCATCATCACCGGCACCGTGCCGCGATCTTGCAGGTCTTTCTCCATCGCGTTCGTCCGGAAAAAGCTGAAGTTCAGCAGCGCGAACAGCGACTTATCCGCCCAGTCGAAAATTTCGGCCAGTTCGGCCTCCGTGGCGTTCTCGAAGTCTGGCAGCGCCCCGATCGGCTCCAGACCGACCATCACGTACACCGGCGCGTCTGGGAAAAACGACGACACGTACAAAAAGTCCGGCCCGCTGAACGGGTACAGCACCGGCGCGTCGGCGGGTACGTTTGTCAGATACTCGCTGCGCCACGCTTCGAGGGCTTCTAGTTGACTGCCTTTGAGCTGGTTCCAGGCTTCGTTAATTCGCTCGGTGTAGGCGTCTTTCGCGGCGGAGTCGATCGCGATCGCGTCAGTCTCTGGCGGCAGTCCGGCCAGGATGCGCGCGGCGGCGGTCAGGCGCTCGGCCTTGTCGCGCTCGTAGGTTCTCCAGAGGGCGTCGCGATCGGCAGCGGAGTCCGGCGCTTCGGCCTCCGTTGTGGCCGCCGCTTCGGCAGCTTCCGGCGGCACGGCATCGACGGCAGGCTCGTCGGCCACGTCTCCCGAACAGGCGGCTAGCACTAAGCTCAAGGCCAGGGCGCTTAGCGAAAATCTGCGTCGTGGGGAGCGAAGTGGGGAAGCCATAAATTACCGCTGGAAAAATATCTGCGCGGCTTGATTGTAGGGCGTGCCATCGAGCGATCGTCAACCCTGGCGCTGCCGAATTTCCTGAAACTCAACAGCAAACTACGCGAACTGCTGGCTGAGGGCGACGGGGTTGTGGACGGTGATCTTTTTCTTGTGGATGGAGATCATCTCTTCCTGGCGCAGGTCGCCGAGCAGCCGCGTCACCGTCACCCGCGTCGAGCCGATCGCCTCGGCGATCGCCTGGTGCGACAACTTCAAGTCGATCGTGATACCGCCCTCGCTGGGCGCGCCAAAGTCGCGACAGAGAATCAGCAAAAAGCTCACCAGCCGCGAGCCCATGTCCCGGTGCGCCAGCGTCTCGATCATCATCTCGGTTTGCAGGATGCGCGACGAGAGGCCCTGCATCATGTACATCGACAGCGCCGGATCTTCTTGCAGGGCGCTTTCCACTTGGTCGATCGGTACTGACAGCAGCTCCACCGGCGTAAAGGCGACCGCGTGATAGAAGCGATCGGAGCGGTGGCCGGTAATCAGCGACAGCACGCCGAAGACGCTGTTTTCACGCAGCAGCGCCACGGTGATCTCTTCGCCCGCTTCGTAAACGCGCGAGAGCTTAACCGCGCCCTTGAGCAAAAAATAAACCCGCTCGGCGGGGTCGCCCGGAAAGAAAATCGTCTTACCGCGCTCGAACGTTTCGACGACCGGCGGGAAAGTCCCACTCCCGAGCTGGCGGAACACGGAGGCTAGGGGTCTATCTTGCATCGCAATGCGCTGTCTCTGGTGGAGTTCAGTCGAACGAGAGCGGGGAGGTCTGATAAGCATCTCTAAACACTATTTTATGCACGAGATCGTACGTATATCTCGCGATATTTTCGAGCTCGTTCGTCCCGCGCCTCGAAGATCGATCGACACTCTTTACTCGCACCGGTGCGATCGTCCGGGAAAACAGGCGAGCGCGGGCAGGGGAACCAATGGTGATATCGTTTTCCAGGGATGGCCCAGGCGCTGGCCCCGACGCTGGCCCAGACGTCCAGCCAACACGCCCAGCCCAGATCCAGCCCGGACTCCAGCCCAGACTCCAGCCAACACGCGAAAGGTTTCCACTGTCGCTCGAAACTGCTGACGTACAGCACGGATAAAACATGCTCGACCTGAACGGAAAGAAAGCCCTCGTCACCGGCATCGCGAACAATCGTTCGATCGCCTGGGGCATCGCCCAACAGCTCCACGCCGCCGGGGCCGAGCTAGGGGTGACGTACTTGCCCGACGATCGCGGTCGCTACAAAGATAAGGTCGAAAAGCTCGTCGCGCCCCTCGAGCCCAGCCTGTTTCTGCCCTGCAACGTCCAAGATGACGAGCAAATCGACGCGCTCTTCGCCGCGATCGAAGAAAAATGGGGCAAAATCGACATCCTCATCCACTGCCTCGCCTTCGCCGGTAAAGACGAGCTCACTGGCGACTTCAGCAACACCAGCCGTCAAGGCTATCTGCAAGCCCTCGACATCAGCTCCTACTCCCTGGTGCAGCTCGCCGCCAAAGCCAAGCCTCTCTTCAAAGACAGCGGCAGCATCGTGACGCTCACCTACCTGGGTGGCGTCCGCGTCATTCCCAACTACAACGTCATGGGCATCGCCAAGTCGGCGCTGGAGATGAACGTGCGCTATCTCGCCGCCGAGCTGGGCGAACAGAACGTGCGCGTCAACGGCATCTCCGCAGGCCCGATCCGCACTCTGGCCTCGTCGGCGGTTGGCGGCATCCTCGACATGATCCACAATGTCGAAAACACTGCGCCCCTGCGCCGTACCGTCACCCAGACAGAGGTGGGCAACACGGCGGCATTCCTGTCGAGCGACCTGTCGAGCGGCATCACCGGCCAGGTGATTTACGTCGATGCCGGTTATGAAGTGATGGGTATGTCCGCGCCCGCAGGCAGCGAAGCGTAGCCCTTTGCCAAGCCGCGATCGCCTGCGAGATGTCAAATCGCAGGAATCGCGTAAATTTACGCTTGTCCGGCGAAGCGTTGGCTGCAACATTGAGATGCGCCACGTACGCCGTTTTCGTTTCGCGCGATGACCTACACCCTAAAAATTGCCGACCTGCCTAACGACGAGCGCCCGCGCGAGCGCCTGATCGACCTGGGGCCGAAGAGCCTCTCGAATGCGGAGCTGCTGGCGATTCTGCTCGGCACGGGACAGGGTGCGGGCAAGCTGTCGGCGGTCGGCCTCGGGCAGCATCTGCTCGCGCATCTTGGACAGTGCGAGCGCAATCCACTCGACGTGCTGCGGACGAGCAATCCGCGCGAGCTGATGGAGGTAGACGGCATCGGCCCCGCGAAGGCCACGTCGATTCTGGCCGCGATCGAGCTGGGCAAGCGCGTCTTTCAGCTCCGGCCTCAGGAGCCGCCGGTGGTCGATAACCCGGCGCTAGCGGCGGACTACCTCAGCCACGAGCTGATGTGGAGCGAGCAAGAGCATTTCACCGTGCTGCTGCTCGACTCGAAGAACCGCGCGTTTGGCTTTAAGACACTGACGATCGGCACGGCTACCGAGACGCTCGTCAGCACCTCAGAGCTGTTTCGCGAGATTTTCCGACAGGGCGCAACGCGGGCGATCGTGGCGCACAACCACCCGTCCGGCTGCGTCGATCCGAGCCAAGCCGACCTCGACCTGACGGGCAAGTTGCTCTACGCCGGTCGCGAACTGGGCGTGCCGATTCTCGATCACTTGATTCTCGGTGGCGGCAGCTTCCGCAGCCTACGGGAATCGACGCTGCTGTGGGACGAGTTTCCCCAGGGCGATTGAACTGGCCAAACGGCGCACAGCGGTGCGCCGCGACCAGAAATCACGAATCTAGAAAATGTCGCTCAGCTCCAGGGCGAATTCGGGTAAGACGGGGTCGGCGCTGACGGTTGTGGGGTTGTCTAGCACTTCGGCTTCTGCACCAGGACGATAAATCTCGACAGTGCGCGTCTTCGGGTCGAGAAGCCAACCCAGCTCTGTGCCGTTATCGAGATATTCACGCATTTTGGCGCGTAGCTCGTCGAGGCGATCGGTGCGCGAACGCAGCTCGATCGCGAACAGTGGCGACAGGGATAAGAAGCGGGCGCGTTCGTCGGGACTAAAACGCTCCCACCAAGCGTTGGGAATCCAGGCGGCATCGGGCGCGCGATCGGCTCCATTGGGTAAGTGAAATCCGGTGGACGAGTCAAAAGCGACACCGAGTTTCATCCGTCGATTCCAAGCCCAAAGCTGACCGGTGATGCTCGTATTGCGGCGTCCGGTGTCTCCTCCAGTCGGCGGCATGATGACAATCTCCCCGTTGGCGTTGCGCTCGATGCGTAGGTTTCGGTTCGCCACGCAGAAATCGAAGAACCAGTCGTCGCTTAGCTCGTGGTTGGGTGGGGGCAGCAGCGTGACGTTGCGGGTAAACATGGGGCGACTCTCGCGACCTGGCTTTTTCAGGATAGCGGAGGGGTTTCACAGGCGTTGAGAAACTGGGGTTCTACGAACTGTTCGCACGAGCCGGGATCGAACTGAAAGAACCTGGTTCCTGGCGTGTCGTGGTTCGATGCCGAGAATGCAAAAATTAACGGCGTATTGGAAGTCCTCCAACACGCCGCCGTTTGCGAATCCGAATATCGGGCCGAGTGCTACACCAGGTTGCGATCGGTCAGGATTTCGTAGCCGTCTTTCGTGACCAGCACCGTGTGCTCGAACTGCGCTGACAGGGATTTATCGATCGTCACTGCCGTCCAGCGATCGGAGAGGATCTTCGTGTGCTTCGAGCCTTCGTTAACGATCGGCTCGATCGCCAGCACCATGCCCGGACGCAGCTTCACGTTCGGCATCTCGCGGGTGCGGAAGTTGAACACCGAGGGTTCCTCGTGGAGGTTGCGACCGACGCCGTGGCCGGTGAACTCTTCCACGACGCTGAAGCCCGCTGCTTCGACATGGTCTTGCACTGCACCGGCCAGATCGAGTAGGTACGCGCCCGCTTTGACTTGCTCGATACCTTTGTAGAGCGCTTCTTCAGCAACGCGCATCAGCTTTGCCGCTTTCTCGCTGACTTCGCCGACGCCGATCGTGATGCAGGAGTCGCCGTGAAAGCCGTTGAAGTACGCGCCAGTATCGACTTTCAGCACGTCGCCGTCACGCAGGACGGCCTTCTTCTTGGGGATGCCGTGGACGACTTCGTTGTTGACGCTGGCGCAAATCGTGGCGGGGAAGCCGTGGTAGCCCTTGAAGCTAGGGGTCGCACCCATCTCGCGGATACGCTTCTCGGCGTGGGCGTCGAGGTCGGCAGTGCTGACGCCCGGTTTGGCCAGGTCGAACATCTCTTTCAGAACCGTGGCGACGATGCGCGACGACTGGCGCATGATCTCGATTTCGCGCTGGGATTTGATTTCGATGCGGCGACGCTGCGTCATGCCCGGTAGTGCCGAATCGTTCTTTTTGCGTGCCTTTTTCGAGGTCTTCGGCGCGACGGCGAGCAGGTCGTTGAGGATGTTCATGGGTCGGGGGGAAAGGCGATCCGATGCGATCGCGGTAGTCAAAGAAAAATTTGGGGAATGCGACGTTGGGGGGACAAAGCGGGCCGCATCGCTCGGACATCTCTACTGTGGCTTCAAATCGTAACGAAAGCCTCTATTTAAGGTAGCAGAATTCTCGAGTCCGGCCAGAATGCGGGATGCAAGACTTCTCCCGGAGACCTGTGAGGTTCTGGAAATCTCTGAAGCCTGAAGTCAGGCGGCGCTAGCCGATCGCGCGATCGCCGTGGGTCTTCGGCCAGATTTTGGCGAAGATGCGATGCTTGACGAAGCTGCCGATCGCGGTGAAAGCGATCGCGACGATCGCGCCGATGCCGATCGGGCTGGGAACCCAGAAGCTCGCCTCGAGGTGCTGCATTTGACCCGGCGCAAGCGTCCAAACGGTGTCGCTGGCGTTTTTAACAGAGCTGTCGGCAGAGCTGTCGGCAGAACTATCGGCGAGCAGCGAGGTGCTGGGGACGGTGCTGCCCCAGGGGGTCGTCAGCCGGAAGCGCAGATCGATAAAGGAACGATCGCTTTCGGTCTGGAACGGCGTGCGCCCGAGATCGGCGAGCAGTGATAGGCCGCGCAAGTCCAGGTCGATCGCGAGGTCGTTGCGGATCGCGACGAGATAGTTTTGCTGGGCGATCGTCAGCTTCGAGGAGATTTTCGGCAGTTCGCCGCTGGCGTCGGGCATCACGAACAGCTCGGTTTCCGTCGTACCGAAGAAGCGATCGAACTTCTCGGCTAGGTCATCGCCGTTGACGAACGGGATCGTCACGTCCAGGTCGCCATCGCGGCGCTGGCGGACGCGGCCACCCAGATCGCGGGCGCGGCTCTGGAGGCTGGCTTTCCAAGCGCGAACGGTCTGACGATCGAAGGCGCTCAGGCGCTCGGCGATGCGGACGTGCTGGACGATCGCGCCTTCAGTTTGGCTGCGGAAGTCGATGCCGATGTCGTAGTCTACGCAGCCGGACAGCACGCAGGCGAGCAGCACGATTGCGATTGCACGAGACCAACCCTGCCACCACAAACGTACCCAGCGCGCTATTCCCCGCCCGATTCCGTTCATCGCATTCCTCCTAAAAAACGATTTCCGTAGGGGCGCATGGCATGCGCCCGCGATATCTGCACGTACTCGCGATATCTACGCGGATTCCGCCCACCGATTCCGGGTGCATTGCCATGCGCCCCTACAGACCGCTCGACGATGCGATCGCCGGGGCGGTTTCAAACTGCGCGCGCAGATCCGCCCAGGTGACGCCGCCGAGACCGTCCATAACGATATGCGCTCGTCCGACCACCTGCGGATCGCCGAGGCCGAGGACGCGCATCCCCGCCGCCAGTGCTGCCTCGATGCCCGACGCGCCGTCTTCGATCGCCAGGCAGGCTTGCGGCTCGGTGTCGATTAGTTTGGCGGCGTGGAGAAATACATCCGGTGCGGGTTTGGAGTTCGGCACGTCGTAGACGCTCGCGATCTTCTGGAACTTGTCGGCAATGCCAAGCTGCGTACAAACCTTTTGGACGTTCTGGCTGGCGGAAGCTACCGCCATCGGCAAGCCCGCCGCTTCGATTTCCGGCAGCAGCTCGGCGATTCCCGGCAGCAGCGCCGAAGCATCCATCTGCTCGATAAACTCGTGGAAATATTGGTTCTTGCGATCGAGAAACTCTTGTTTCTTCGCGTCGGGCAGCTCGCGATCGCCCAGCACGGCGTTCAGCGAGTCGAGGCGCGAGAGGCCGCGAAGCTCTTCGTTTTTCTCGCGATCGAACGGAATCCCTTCCTCGTCGAATAGCCGCTGCCACGTACGGTAGTGATAGTCGATCGTGTCGGTGAGCACGCCGTCCATATCGAAAATCACAGCACGGAGCGGAACGGAAAACAGGTCGGTCATGGGGCGATCGCGGGCGGATTACGCCCCCAGATTACGGAGTTCCGGGCTCGCTTGTCTAGCGGCTTCAAAGGCGTTGACTTTCTGGTTCAGCTCGCGAGTGCGGCGCGAGAGCAGGCGAATGATATTGATGGCGATACCGGGGGTTTCGTCGATCGCGTCGTAGAGCTGCTGCTGGGTCAACACCAGACACTCGCAGGTTTCGGTGGTGGTGATAGAAGCCGATCGCGGCTCCGCGTCGAACAGCGACATCTCACCGAAGCACGCGCCCTGGGGGAGTTTGGCGATATCGCGCTCGGCGACATGCACCCGCACCGTTCCGGAGACGACGATATAGAGCGAGCGTCCCTCCTGGCCTTCGGTAAAGATCGTGTGGTCGCTCGGGAACGACAGCTCGTCCATCACCGATGCGAGTCGCACGAGAAAGTCGTCGCGCAGTTCCTTAAAAATTGGGACGCCACGAACGAATAGAAGTCGATCGACACTGGTGAGCATGATGCGGGGAAGGCGGGGAGTTGCGGGGCAAGAACGCGGAGCCGATCGCGTCGAGAGAGAGGGTCGCAGAACCGCTCGGGAACCGACAACTCTGGCGTACGGGCTGAAGATCGTAGCGCAAAAAACGGCAGCGATCGCCGCTGCAAACCCACCGGACGAGCAGCCACTATACCGAAGGCTTCAGTCCGAGCTGGGCCATCAGCGCCGTCACCTGGGCCGCGACGAGCGGGTCGGCGTCGCCCTGCATCTTCGGTAGCAATTCTAGCAGGGCTCGCGGAGAGGCAGCCTGTAGGTAAGTCAGCACGGATTCGCGTACGAAGCCGGTGGGGTGACGCAGTCCGGCCAGAGTTTGCTCGGTGCTCAGCGCGATCCGTGCAGCCCGTGCCAAATGGTAGCAGCAGGCGAGGGGCCAATCGGAAAGGAAGTGGCGAAGTTCTAACAAGCGGCGCAGACGATCGCTCGGCGTGAGCGGCGTGTAGTCCACGGCGTCGGCGAGATTTTGCAGCTTCTCGCGGTAGGACTGGCGATCGAGCACGCTCAGCAGCGCTCGCTTGCGGGGAATGTCGATGGTGTTGTCGAGGATTTCGATGCCCCGCGCCATCGAACTTTGCGAGCCGGATTTGAGGTTAAAGGTAGCCGCCTGGATCGAGCTGAGCGGATACAGGAAGCGCATCAGCAAAAACAGCCGCTCTTCGGCGTCGCTTTCGAGGTCTTTGAGAGAGCGGCGAAGTAACGTTGCCGCATACTCGGGGGTCAGACCAGCTTCGGTATTGGTGTCGAGCAGGACGCTCGGGACTTCTTCAATATCGCCGATGTCAGTGTCTTCCAGCAGCGGCGCGAGGTCGAGCGACGCGCCGTAAATGCGTCCGAGGAACATCAACTCCTGGTCGATCATCAGCTCGACGCCGCTGCGACCGAGCCGATCGAGCACGCCCTCGATGCCCCGCTCGCCGGGAATCTTCAGCAGAATGCGCAGGATATTGCGGCGGTTCATGCCCCAAGCGGTCATCAAGTGCGCGACCAGAACGCGCTGGGTTTCCGGGGTGCCGATCTCGGCGATCGTGTTCCAGGCGTACATGCGCACGGCGTCGGGCTTGTTGACGTCTTCCGCTAGCGCGACTAGAGGATCGAGGACTTCGTTTTCCAGGCGAACCAGCGAGCGCATTGCCGCGTCGCGCGTCGATTTGTAATACAGGCCGCGCAGCAGGGAAGGGTAATACTCCTCGAAGTGAGTCGAGGCGATCACTTCGAGCAGCGCGCAGCGCACCCGCAGCGAGTCGTCTTTCAGCAGGTTGGGAATATACAGCCGCAGCCCTTGCAAGTACTCCGCCTCGCCCAGGGCCTGGGTTCCCATTACGCGCTCGCGCTCGTTGGGGTGGGTCAGCATTCGCCGCAGCGTGTTGGTGGCTTCGGCTTTTTGTTTGCGATCGCCCTTCCGCATAATCAGCGCCGCTGCCGTACTCCGCACCACCGGTTCGACTTCCGATCGCAGGTAGGGCTGGAGCTGTTGGATATCGGGAGTCTTTTCGGTCAGCCAGACATATCGCAGCGCCAGCGCCAGTACTTCCGGCTGCTGGGGCGTCTCGATTAGCTGGCGGATATCGCCCAAATATTCCGGATTGGGATAGTTGAGCATCGCCTCGAGGCTCTGGCACTTGAGCGCCGGAGAGAGGCTTTCGAGCAGCGGCGCGAGGGCTTCGCCGACGTTCTTCGGGTCGATTTGGGTCAGCAGCTCGACGCACGATCGCTTGTCGGCTTCGGACTGGTTGCGCTCCAGGGTCTCGACCACCGATCGTTTCAGGGCGCGTAGGTCTACATCCGAGACGCCCAGTCGCCCGCGCTCGGCGCTGAACACCAGCAGCTCGACGTAGCGCGATCGCATCAGCCAGATCGCCACCACCCAGGCGATCGCCACCGCGACGATAATCCAAACGAAGAGCTGGCTCTGGATCGCAGGCCAGGACGCCTCGTCGAAGAAGCGCTTCCCGAAGGTGATAACCGCCCACATCCCCACACCGGCAACGCCCGTAGCGAGGGGCTCGGCAACGCCATTGACGCGGGCTTGTAAGTTGTTGCGCTGGCTCTCGGGCAGCGGCTGGAACAGTACCGGCCCCGTCCCTTCGATCAGAGTGTAGTGAAATAGCTCGTCTACGAACTTAATGGCGACGATGCCGAAGAACAGCGGCAGCCAACCACCCCACGCGCCGCCGATCGAGATGATGCCGATAACAATCACGAGCAACGGCAAAATCGCCCCGGCGTAAAACACGCCGATACGCTCGACGAGGCGGCTGGAGGCGAACCACTGCGTAATCAGCTCGAAGATCCCCAGGATGCCGTTAAACAAGCCCAAAAACGTCGCAATGCCCGCCGCGAGGCTTTCGCCCGAGAGCTGCATCTCCAGCTCGCTAAAGAACTGAAAGTCGATCAGGACGTAGAGCGCTTCGACGAGGACGAAGAACGTCACCAGCAGCCAGACGTAGGTTTGCAGCGGCCCCTGGAGGCGGCGGGTGGTGTAGTCCGTGCGGTCTTCGTCGGTGCGTAGCGTCGAGTCGGGGAAAGCTTGACTGTAGGTTTCGCCGAGGTAAAACAGCACGCCCGCGCCGACGACCATCATCGCGCAGGCCGTCAGCATGACGTTTTCCAGGCCGATCGTGTCGATTAGCAGACCCAGCGAGAAACCGCTGATCACGTCGGCCATCAGGATGCCGCTGCTAACGATCGGGTAGGCGCGCTTGATCTCGCGAATATTGAAGAGCTGGTTGGCCGTGATCGAAGTGTTGAGGTCGTTGAGCACGTACGCCCCGTCGATCCACAGCCGCATCCCGAAGATCGTGGCGCTCAGCATCGCAGGCAAGTCGAGGCCGAAGCGGAACAGGGCGGTGGGGACGGCCAGAAAGAGCGCGATCGCGACGATCGACCGTCGCATCGGCAGCACTTCCTGCAGCCACTCGTAGAAAAACCCCAGCCCCGAACCGACCGCCGCCCCGGCGATGTAGATCAGCGGCAGTGACGCCGCGCCGTACTCGTCCAGAAACAGGCCGACCGTCACCGCTTCGAGCCAAATCAAACCCACTGATGTCGTCGTGTAGAACGCAAACATCAAAAAAGTCCGCTCGCTTTCGTCGGCGCGGAGGTTGACCCATTGCAGGAGCTTGCGCTGCCAAGACTGCGGGAAAAATGGGGCGTTTCGTAGTTCCATTCAGCCTGTCGGGTGCGGCCTGCGATGCGACCTTGCGATTTTGGGCATTGCTAACAGGGTACGACATCTGGCCGCGAGGCGCGCGATCGCGCTGCCCGTAAACGACCGGGTTCCTGGCTCGGTTTCGCTTGGCGTCCGTGGCGCGCAGAAACCCGTCGGAGCTTGCGTGTTTTTTAGAGCGAGCGATCGGCTCTCTCGGGGCGCATTCGGACCAAAACGTAAAAGTCTGGCTACAGACAAAAATTGCTCGTGAGTATGAAGCCTCAACTTCATCCAGCCCTTGTTCAGCCAATCTGTAGCTCCAGTTTAGAAATTTGGTATCAGACCTTGCAGGCGCTCGCAGCCACCCGAAGAACTTCGGGAGAAAGCCCGCTTTGGTCTGAAACCGCCTGCTATGCCGCGACTACGCCGTCCGATTCGGCTTCAGAAGCGGTCGCGCTGCCTTGTAGGTGCAGCACTTGCGTCGGGTAAGCGAACTCGATTCCGCGCTCGGTAAAGGCATCGAACAGCGCCAGGTTGATCTCCTGCTGAATATCGGTGTAGCGCATGTAGTCGCTGGTTTGGACGTGGTAGACGATTTCGTAGTTGAGGCTGAAGTCGCCGAAGTTCAGGAAGTGGGCACGCTCGAAGTTGGCGTCGTCGATCGACTCGATGATGTGACGGACGATCGCGGGGATCTGGCCGAGCTGCTCGCGTCCGGTTTCGTACACGACGCCAATCTGAAAGACGATACGGCGCGTGGGCATATCTCGGAAGTTGCGGACGCGGACGGAGACCAGCTCGCTGTTGGCGACGACCAGCTCTTCTCCGCTAAGGCGGCGCAGGCGGGTGGTTTTGATGCCGATGTGTTCGACGGTTCCGGCGTCGTCGCCAATCAAGATAAAGTCGCCGATCTCGAACGGACGATCGCAAATAATCGAAGCGTAGCTGAACAGATCGCTGAGGATACCCTGCGAGGCTAGGGCGATCGCGACTCCCCCAATCCCGAGGCTTGCGACGGCAGCGGAGACGTTAAAGCCAAGATTGTCGATCGCGAAGATAAAGCCGATCGCCCAGATGATGACGCGCACGATCGGGCGTAGTGCTTCGACCGCTTGAGTCAGGCTCGGATCGTTGCGACGGGCGGCAAAGTAGCGCAGGCCGCAGTCGATCGAGTTGTAGACCAGGCGGATGCCCACCCAGGCGATCGCCAGCGTCAGGATGCCGCCGATGCCGTCGGTGAGGATCGGCGAAAGCTCCAGGCGGGTGAGGGCGAGCTGGATCGAGCCCAGCCAGACGATCGCAGTGACGGTCTTGGCGGCGAGTTTCGAGAGTTCGCCCGCCAGGTCGGGCAAGGTGTAGCGCAGGGCGCGACGCAGGCTGCGGCAAACGAGCGCGCTGGCGATCGGCGCGACGATGAGGCTGAGCAGAATCGTCCCTGCTGCAATGCAATATTCGAGAACGCTGTTGTCGAAATACGTGCGATCGAGAAGAGTTGAAATATCCATTGATGTTCGAGCAGATCGCTGGCCGCAGGCGCGTTTCGACCGACAGCGAGCGTCCGACTACTCATAGAGGTCACTGCACTCGATCTTGCCCGGATCGAGCGGCACGCAACTCCGTCAATGGTCGGAATTCCGCGGTGGAGTGGCTCGCTCGGGAGACAGATATTTTGCCAACCTCTCTGGCGGATCGCCGCTCTTTGATAAGCGTCCGCTATGCCAAAACGCGCAGCCGTGACGCGCTCGGCAGACCCTGGGGCGTCATTAGATAAATCTGCGGGGTTTCGCCGATCGCGTCCGCCGTTAGGGTCAGCGTGCCGGAAGATGCCCGCACCGTCAGCTCGCCCGCCTCGCGCTGGGCTTGCAGTTCTTCGAGTTCTAAAAACGACGATAGCGGCTCGGCGTCGCAGGCTTCGGCGTCGGCGGCGGTGGTTTGGTAATGGGTGGGAATCACGATATGAGGTCGCAGGGCGCGCATTGCCACGAGGGCTTCCTGGGGCGTGTACGACTTGTCGCCACCGCCGATCGGCAGCAGCAGCAGGTCGGGGCGTCCGATGAGCGCGCGCTGCTCGAACTGGAGCGGGGCTGCACCGCCACCCAGGTGAACGACGTTCATCCCGACGTGGTTCCACTTCCAGATCGTGTTGGTGCCGAAGCGCAGGCCGTTGAAGCGATCGTGGGGAATCGGGATGCCCTCGAAGCGGGTGTCGCCAAATTGATAGACGCCCGACTCGAACAGCAGGCGGTCTTCATTGACGTTGTCCGTCGCGCCTTCGTCTAGCAGCAGACTGCTGACCACCGTGATGTCCACATCGCGCGCGTCTGGCGCGGGAAAACCCGCCGTGCAGCCGCCGGGACGGAACGGGTTGGCCATCACGCTCAGGCCGCCGCCGGAAAACCGGAAGCAGGTGTGGCCCAGGTAGTCGATCGTCAGGGTTGCGGCCTGGGCGCGGGTGCGAGTCCCGCTGGCGATCGCCGCGATCGCCGCGATCGTGCCGAGTTGGGCGCTCTGGAGGAATGTTCTGCGTTTCATGGGTCGCCGTTGCGGGAGTCGCCGTTCTACTGGGTGGGGAGAAGCCTGCGGGAGAGCTATTTGCGGGGCAAAGGGAAAAAATCAAAAACCTGGCGGCGCTTGGGTGCGCTTGGGGGGGGCAGCTTGAGAAACTTCGGGGATTTGAGGCGCTTCGGGGTGTTTCTGTTGATGGAAGTCGATCGACTCGCACAATCTCCGAGTTCGCGCTTGCCGCACAGAATCACCGCTCAGCTAGACGCGATCGCGCCGAGGAAGTTGCCCAAGAGCTGCTTGCCCGAGTCGGTCAGGATGCTCTCCGGATGGAACTGTACACCCTGGACGTGCGGGTAGTCGCGGTGGCGCACGCCCATAATCGTGCCATCATCCAACCAGGCGGTGACTTCCAGGCAGTCCGGACAGGTGTCGCGATCGATAATTAGGCTGTGGTAGCGCGTGGCGGTGAACGGCTCGGCTAGCCCCGCAAAGACGCCCGCGCCGTTGTGGTGGACGGGCGAGGTTTTGCCATGCATCAGCTCCTTGGCGGAGACGACCTTGCCGCCGTAGACTTCGCCGATGGTTTGGTGGCCGAGGCAGACGCCCAGGATCGGCAGCGTCGCGCCCAGTTCGCGGATGATATCGAGACTAATGCCCGCGTCGCTGGGGCGTCCGGGGCCGGGGGAGATCGTCACGCCGTCGGGATTGAGCGCGCGCAGCTCGTCAAGGCTGAGACGATCGTTGCGAAAGACTTGAATATCTGCCGCGATCGCGAAGCTTTCGCCCAGCTCGCCGAGGTACTGCACGAGGTTGTAGGTAAAGCTGTCGTAGTTGTCGATAACGACGATCGTCATAGCAAGCGCAGTGGCGTGGGGAGAGCAAACCGGTGGGCGACCGCGATCTGAGTCTCGGTGTCGGCCTCAATTCGGGTATTAACGCGGGCCTCGATTTCGCCCCTGAGGTCGGTAGATCGGCAACGTCGGCAACGTTGGCGCAGTCGCGTCGGACTTCGCATTATCCTACCCGCGTTGGGGGGTGGACGCCTAATAATCGTCGCGAACGCCGAACTGCGCCCCGAGGCGAGGATCGCTAGGCGGCTCCGGGCTCCGAACGATGAGCGACGACGTGGAACAGATGCCAGTGCTTGGGCTGGTTCGTGGCCGTTTCGCCGTCGTACTCCTCTTCGTTGAGTTCGACGATCGCGAAATTTTTCAGTAGCGTGTCGAGGGCGTCGCGGCTCTGGCTGGTGATGTTGTCGTAAGGCGACCATTCGTCGCGATCGCCGAAGAACTGCCCGCAGAACCAGCCGCCATCGCGTAGCGCCCCCTCGATCGTGCGCCAGAGTCTGGGAAAGCGATCGGGCGGGCAAAACGGCAGGGAAAAACTGGCGTTAACCAATTGCGCCGACTGCGGCCATTTGACGTTGTCGAAGCTGCAAACTTGGGTTTCCAGGCGCTGCGCCAGCGCCGACTGCGGCCCCAAACGCGCGTGCAGGTAATCGATCGCCGCGGCCTCCGCGTCGATCGCGTGTACCTGCCAGCCGCGCTCGAGCAGCAGCAGCGTATCGCGACCGCCACCGCACCCGAGATCGACGGCGACGGGCGGTTCGCCGGTGCGATCGCGCGCAGCGATCGAAGCCAGAGCACGCACCAGCGTGTGCCGGGGCGAGCCCATCTTTACGGCGTGGTAGTAGCTCGGCCAGTCGGGCGCGAATGCGGCAGTATCGCTCATGACAGCTCGGGGCGAGTCAGGCTCGAGGCCCGACGGATTGGCTCGATTTTAGCTCTGGAGGCTTGGCGGCTGCATTTCGGGTCGCGCCGCGCGAATCCATCCAGAATTCGTCGGCCACTTTCCTAAAATTGACCGGCAATAACGATCAACCCGTGGGAGACCTGTTAAAGCTGGCGGGATGCCAGCGTTTCCGATAGCGAACTTCTCTTCAAATTAGAACCGTGACCGAACCCTTCTCGCTTCCCCCCTCGCAGCTCGAACCCTGGACATTGCGCCGCTCCCAGTGGGCGCTCGAGAGCCCCTGGTGCAGCGTCAGGCGCGACGAGGTCGAGCTGCCCGACGGCAAGGTTCTCGACGACTTTTACCTGCTCGTGCGGCCCGATATTGCGCTGGTGCTGCCCGTCACGCCCGACGATCGGGTCATCTTCGTGCGGCAGTTTCGCCACGGTGCGGGTCGAATCCTGATGGAGCTGCCCGCCGGACATATCGATCCGGGCGAAGCGCCCGCCGTCGCTGCCCGCCGCGAATTGCGCGAAGAGACTGGCTACACGAGCGATCTGCCTCTAGAGCCGATCGCCACGATCCGCGACAGCCCGGTCAAAACCACCTACCTGACGCACCTGTTCCTCGCGCGCAACGCGATCGCCACCCACGCGCCGAACCCGGACGCCAACGAAGATATCGAGACGATCGTCGTACCGCGCAGCGAGATCGCCGGGTGTATCCAGCGTGGCGAGATTTGCGTGTCGGGCAGCCTGACGGCGCTGCTGCTATGGTCGAACGGCATCTCGATATCCGGCGCGGGTTGATGCCATAACGGCGGGCCGCGTGCATTTGGTTTGCGAACGGACGAGAACGCCTGAAAATGCCTGAGAACGCCTGGGTAATCACCTGTCGATCGCGCCCGCCCTAGTCCGCAACGGCTGCCGACGCGCTAGGATCGGGACTCACCTCTCGGGCGTGCATCCCCCGTTCCGGCTATGAAAAACATCACTCTTTCCGCTCTGACGCTGACGACCCTTCTGTCCCTGGCCGCAGCTCCCGCAGCGGTGGCGCAGTCCGCCTCGGAGAGAGACGCGCAAACCGGCGGCTATTTTTGCAATAACGTCCACACCCTCAATACCGACGGCATGTGGCGACAGGTAGACGGCTCGTTCGCGATCGAGATTTCCGACTTAGGCGAGCGCTACAGCGAAATGGGCACGCGCCGCACCTATGGCTACTCAGTGACGAGCGAAGCTTTCGGAAACCTGGTGCTCGACGAAGGCCAGATTTCGAGTACTGGCTTTTCGTCAGTTTATGCGTTCTACAGCGAAGACGAAACGCTCTACGAACTCGAGGACATGTGGGACGGCGACGCCTACCTGAAGGTTTTCGACCCGTACGGCACCAATATCCTCGACGCGACCTGCGTGGCGGCATCCTGAGGGATGGGCTGACAAGGTCGATTACAAAAAACGGGCCGCTCCCAGCCTCTGGCGATTGTGCCATCGAGCCGGAGCAGCCCGTTTTTTTGCTGTGATTCTTATGGCCCGCAGTTCTTTCAGCGTCGCGAATGTCGCGATCGAGCCCGAACCGAAAGACGGGCTCTCACAAACGGCAGGTAAGGCGCTAGATAACCTGCTCGACCTCAGCGATTTCGGGGATGTACTCGCGCAAGCGGCGCTCGATGCCCATTTTCAGCGTCATCGTCGAGCTGGGGCAAGAGCCGCAAGCTCCGTTCAGGCGCAGCTTGACGATCGGGCCTTCGATTTCCGTCAGCTCGACGTTGCCGCCGTCGGCGATCAGGTAAGGACGCAGCTCGTCGAGAACCGTCTCGACGTTTTCCGGCGTCAGTGCCATCGTTTCCATAATTCCGTGACCTTAATTGAAGTGGGTTGAAGCGAGATGGGTCGCGTTGCGAATCGCACTCGACGGCCAGCCCGCTGAAATCAGCCCGCCGCAATGGGGGAGGGGGCTTATCTCGGCGCGGGCTGAAGCGATCGGCAAAGCGATTGACGCTCTCTACTTTAACAACCGCAAGCTTGTTTATCTAGCCGATCGCCCGACTTACTTCGAGATCGTGCTGCTTTTTGCCGCGCGGCCCCGCACGAGAGCCTCACGGGGACGCGCCGCGACTATTCTAGGTGGGAGCGCGATCTGCGCTGGCTGGTTTTGCGCCCCCTTCACCCCCGAGCCCCATGTCCACCAAAGACAAAATACTTATCCTGCTGCTCGCTTTTATTCCGGTCTCCCTCGCGGCCCACAGCTTGGACTGGGGCGCAACGGCGGTCTTCATCACGGCGGCCTGCGCGATCGTGCCGTTGGCGGCCTGGATGGGAACGGCCACCGAGGAGCTCGCGGTCGTCGTCGGCCCGACCCTCGGCGGTTTGCTTAACGCGACCTTTGGCAACGCGACAGAGCTAATCATCGCTCTGATCGCCCTAAATGCCGGACTGCTCGACGTGGTCAAGGCCAGCATCACCGGCTCGATTATCGGCAACCTGCTGCTGGTAATGGGGCTGTCGATGTTGCTGGGTGGGCTGCGCTATAAGGAGCAAAACTTTCAGTCGGTGATGGCGCGCCTTAACGCCTCGGCAATGACCCTGGCGGTGATTGCCATCTTGATTCCGACGGCGGTGGCGGCCACCTCTAGCGGCATCGCAGAAGACACGATGCGGACGTTGTCGAGCGCGGTGGCGGTCGTGCTGATCGTCGTCTACGGCCTGACGCTGCTGTTCTCAATGAAAACTCACGCTTACCTCTGCGAAGTGGGCGAGGCGGAGAACGAGCCAGAGGCGGGGGTCGCCTCTTACACAGCCGCTGGCAAGTCTGGCCAGTCTAATAAGAAAGTCGACGGCGCTCCGGCGGGCTTCCAGGCCCTGGAAGGCTCGCAGGGGAAGGCGAAAAGCGAAACCCACCACGAAAAGCCCAACGTCTGGCTGTGGTCGGGCGTGCTGTTGGCCTGCACGCTGGCGGTGGCCTACGAGTCGGAGCTGCTGGTCGAGTCGCTGGAAGAGGCCACGGAAGTGCTGGGCCTGACGCCGCTGTTCACGGGCGTGATTCTGGTGCCGATCGTCGGCAACGCCGCCGAGCATGCCACCGCCGTCACCGTGGCGATGAAGAACAAGATGGACTTGTCAATGGCCGTGGCGATGGGATCGAGCCTGCAAATCGCGCTGTTTGTCGCGCCGGTGCTGGTGCTGGCGGGCTGGATTTTCGGGCAGCCGATGGATCTGAACTTCAACCCGTTCGAGCTGGTGGCCGTGGCGGTGGCCGTGGCGATCGTCAACTCGGTCAGCTCCGACGGACGATCGGACTGGCTGGAGGGGGCGCTGCTGCTGGCGACCTACGCGGTGCTGGGCTGCGCGTTTTTCTACCACCCGGTCGCTTAGCCGTCGCTTAGTCGTCGCTTCGTGACGGCGGCGTTGGGGCTTTCTTGATTGGCTGCGATCGCCCTCTACAAGAGACCTGCGGCAGCGGGCTGCAATCGCAATACCTCGAAATTCCCCCCCGATTTACCGACGCCAAAACTGCAACTCGTCGCAATAGACCTCTTGCATGAATCAGAAGACCAAAATCGCTAAACCTCGGTGAGGTGGGCAAAGTAGCCAATCTCGTACTGCCGCTGAAACAACGCAGATCCGTATTCGTGCAAGAAGTTTAATATTCGTTCGCAGGCATTTATGAATTGCGAGAGTGGCAGCTCAGCGCTTGCGAACACTCGTTGCGATCGCTTGCTCGGGGATCGCTGCGGGGTTAACTTGAAGTTAAGGAGCAGGGGCAAGGTTCCCAGGACGCAAAAGGGAACAAAATCAAAGCCAAGCTCGACGTACTCGCCGTCTCTGTTGTGGAGGGTAAAGCACTGACTACTAAACTGCTGTCGTCCCAGACAGTACGGACGTTTACTCCGATCGCCTGAATTTCTCCTCTAAACATTTGGGAGCGCGAATCGAGGTTTCGCTTACGCAATTTCTGCGTCTCGATCGACTCCAGTTTTATCGGTCACCGCCAGAGAAAACATTCCGAAGCGACTGCTGCTAAACGTCTTTCTCATGGCCTCCATGAGGCTCTCTCGATCCCGCCGCCGCTGCGCCGCTCGTACGTGGCCGCCGATCGAATTCCAAGCTCTCACGCTACGCCCGATCTCGATTTCTTTCCCTTAACCCTACCGGGCATCTAGATCTAGGCAGATCTCAACACGGATCTCAGCGATCGATGCCGATTCGGCCCTCGTCGATGTCGTTAATCGAGCGAAATCGAATTAAGAAACCCTATCGACCGCACGATTGCGCATAGCGCGAAAAGCTTCTCGATTTAACGTTCGCCGACCGAATTCCCGCCACGAAATCCAAGCTGGATACTCTGGGGGATCGCGAGCAGCACCCCGCCACTCGGGGTTCGGACGCTGCCAGTTACAAGTTACGCATCGCCGTCCGAAGGCTGCTCCTGCTAAAACTTTGCCCCCTTTTCCAACGCCGGAAAAGGGGGCACGCTTTTTGGCTGGTCTTTTGGGGGGCTGCGATCGGGTCGTTTCCCCGGCGGGATTAGGTTGGGGTACTGTAATAAAAAGCAATCGAGAGACCGGACGAGAGCCGCGATCGCGCCCAGCCGAGCCGCCTGCTGTCAAGACCTATGGAAAACTTTCGCGACTACTACGGCATTCTCGGCGTTGACCCCACCGCCAGCGGTGCCGAGGTGAAGCGCAGTTTTCGACAGCTCGCGCGCCAGTATCATCCCGACCTCAACCCCGGCGACAAGGTCGCGGAAGAAAAATTCAAGCAGATCGGCGAGGCGTACGAAATCCTCTCCGACACGGTGCGCCGCGCCGAGTACGACAAGTTCGCGAGCTACTGGCAGGCAAAGCAACAGAGCCGCCCGCGCCAAAAAAAGAAACGCGCCCGTACCAAGCAGAGCGCAGCAGAAGTTCGCTTCGAGCAGTACTCCGACTTCAACAGCTTTCTCGACGACCTGCTCAATCGCCGAACCGCCCGCAGCGCCGAACCGCCGCCGCCAGCTGGTTCGCGGGTCGATCCCGAGCGCGCCGATGCCTTCGAGCCGCGCACCAGCAAAGCGGCGTATACGGTCTCGCAGCAGCCGCGCCCGCGATCGACGACCTCGCCTCGCCAGCAGACCCGCCAGCCGCCGCGATCGTCTCGCCCACAAGATCGAGCCCAAAGCCGCACCCAAGAACGGCCCCCAGTCCGCCCTCAAGAACGCTCCCCGACGAAACCACCTGCGCCCGCGCGCGATATTGAAGCGCGCCTGAGCGTGCCGCTCGATCGCGCCTTTAGCGGCGGTCGCGAGCGCATTCGCCTAGAAGACGGGCGATCGCTAGACGTGAACATGCCTGCTGGGATTGTGGACGGCCAGCGTATCCGTCTGAAGGAGCAGGGCCGTAACGGCGGCGATCTGTTTCTGAAAATTACCGTCGCCGAGCATCCGTTTTTCAAGCTCGATGGCGATGACGTGTGCTGCCAACTGCCGATCTCGCCGAGCGAGGCGGTTTTGGGCGCGGCGATCCCCGTGCCGACGCTAGACGGGGCCGTGAAGATGCGCCTGCCGCCCGGCGTGCAGTCGGGGCAGCGTCTGCGGCTGCCGGGGAAAGGGTTTTTGCTCGAAGGGGGCGATCGCGGCGACCAGCTCGTGGAGGTGCGGATCGTCGTGCCGGATAGCCCGAGCGAGGAAGAGAAGGCGCTCTACGAAAAGCTGCGGGAGATCGAAACCTTCCAGCCGCGCGGCAACCTCATCGTCTGAGGCGCTATCCAGCCAAGACTTTGTCCGATCTCTTAGTAGACCAGAGTGCCGCCTTTCCAGCGAGTACATTTTGAACGATAAGCCGATCGAGTTTTTAGGCGCTCGCCAGGCCGTCACGCCACCTAAAATCATGCCGAACTTGCCGAACTTACGGATCGCCCAGTCCAAGGACATCGCCACGCTCTTCGAGATTCGCACCAGCGTCGTCGAAAATTACCAGTCCACCGAAGAAATTGCCGAATTGGGCATCACGCCCACATCCGTCGCGGAGATGCTGGCGAGCGATTGCCGCGCTTGGATTGCGGAAATCGATGGGAAATCGATCGGTTTTTCGATCGCGAATGCAACCGAGCGAAATATTTTGGGGCTCTTTGTGCTGCCCGCTTTTGAAGGTCTGGGCGCAGGTCGGATTCTGCTGGAAGCCGCAGAAGCATGGCTTTGGGAGTCCGGCGCAGAGGAAATCTGGCTCGTCACCGGCAACGATCCGAGCCTGCGGGCGTACGGCTTTTACGGCCACCTCAATTGGATTCCGGTTGGTGTGGAATCCGAGGGGGATTTGCAGGGAGAAATGCGATTCATCAAAAAAAACGGGTCTGAGTCCCCGTCCCCTTCGATGGCCCCCTCGATGACGCAGCACTAGGGGCTGTCATCAATTAAATTTGCAGTCCTTACACAGCAAGAGTTTCAGCCCCTAGCTTTGTTTTTGGGTCGGGCGCTCAACTGCTTAACTCGTGAGGAGTCTGGCTTTATTAATGAAGCGCCCTAGTGCAGCGTCAGCTTTTAATCTTCGGGTAAATGGAGGAAAGCTTGCCTCGGG
>ERZ1740068.282-NODE-282-length-28576-cov-8.200379_pt1 | contig 28576 bp, 25 predicted proteins | sample MGYA00581735_ERZ1740068 | MGnify/ENA primary metagenome ERZ1740068 (study PRJEB43018, sample SAMN04849740) | marine metagenome | isolation source: floating plastic debris | place: Pacific Ocean | collected 2008-08-30 | study: EMG produced TPA metagenomics assembly...
CTTACTTGATCCAAATTCAAGCAAAAAAATGAGAGGCCGCCCCAAAAGCATGAGTCGGCCTCTGTCCTCACAGTCGAAGACTCTACTAGGTTGTATGATTACTCATAGTGGTTTAGTTACAATAGTTAAATTGATTACATCAATCGTCAGAGATCCAGTTGAAAAACAATGAAGGTGTGTGAAGGTAAACGTGACAAAGCATCAGTCACTAAAAGCTAGCTCTCTAAAATTGATAGGCGTGATGGCACTATCAAACGTAGTTATTGGATCCCGTTAATAGTGACAATTTACAAATTGTTTAGTAAAAGTTCATCACAACTGCTGATGATTTTGTGGTTTGCGCTTACTGCTTTCTACCAGAAAGTCACTTCAATTTATTCAACACCTCTATATTTGCTAAAAACATTGTTCAATGAAAGAAATCAATCTGACTACAGCTATCGTCGCAATCCTTATTTTTTTGACATTGCCAGCTTGTGAACCACGGTTCTTCCACATTCCTACTTCTGCCATGGAAGGCACTTTAATGACAGGTGACAGAATCTGGATGAGTACTGATGTACCTCAGCGCAATGACATCATGGTCTTCATTTTCCCGGGCGACATGGAAACCTACTACGTTAAACGCATGGTGGCCGCTGCAGGGGATACGATCAAAATAGACAGTACTGTTGTCTATATCAACTCCAGAAAGCAAGACTACCCTCCTACCATACAGCATCAATACTTTCTACAAACAGAAACCAGCATCAGGGATCGTGTATTTACAGATAACGGTATTCGGGAATATGCAAAATCGATGCATGGCTACATGGTATTTTCCAATGAAGCCAACATTGAGTTCTTCGAGAATGTTGACTTTGTAGAGAAAGTCCGGCCAATGACCATGGCTGCTGATCAAGAAGATGAATATTACTTCTATGCAGATTTTGAAGGATGGAACAGAGACTACTTTGGTCCACTGTACATCCCAAAGGCTGGCGATGTCATTACCAAAGACCAGTTTGACCGATACAGGGAAACCATCAGGCAACACGAAGGCGAAGACCTTACCGGGTTGAGTGAGTACCAATTCAAAAAGAGCTATTGCTTCGGCATGGGCGACAACCGACACAATTCACTTGATTCCAGGTACTGGGGTTTGGTTCCCATGGAATTAGTGAAAGGCGTGGCGACGCACGGAACGAGGTGATTTTTTAGACGCTATATGTTAGATGCCAGACTAGGGTAGCAATACCGTTTTCTGGCCCTACTGATCAATAGCAGCTTGCAGCTGCCAAGGCATTGCAGAAAAAAGCGACTGAAAGAAGTGCTTCTATTTACATCACCTCTCCCAGTCGCTTTTCGTTACTTTGGCCTTTTCAGCTTTCGCTAAAAACTGATTCGATCTTAGTTGAATCGATACCGTAAGCCCAGGTTGTAGTTACGTTGTATGGCAGTCCATCCAAATCGGTCAACATACTCTGTATCAAAGAGGTTATTGATACTTCCTGAAATAGAGATTCTCTCATTCACAGTGTAGGAAGCAAACAAGTCAAACAGATCATAAGCATCCAGGATCACATCGGCTCTTTCAGGTGTTTCACCTACATGCAAATGCGTAATTTTCATTTGTAGATTCGCCGACAGAATTGCCGAGAAACTAAAACCAAACTTGTTTTCAGGGACTCTCCTCAAGATCACATCTTCTGTTCTGGAGTTGGTGTAAGAATAATGACCTGACAAGACTGCTTTAGGAGAAAACGAGTAACTCGCATTCAGTTCCAAACCGTCCACTTCTGTCTCGCCATCGGTATTGACATACTTTCCTATTGTAAAATCATCATTAAAGACAAAATCTATGAAATTCTTGTCTTTCCTGTAAAAATAGGAAGCACCAAAACTGAATTGATTATCAGAGATCCAATCAAAACCAAATTCTGAAGTCTGCGATTCCTGCGGGTCCAGATCAGGATTACCGGCGCTTTCCGCTAAGAAACCAAAATCACCGGCATACAATTGATTCAGAGAGGGCGCAAGAAAAGCAGTAGCATAAGATGCTGAAAGTTTCAACTTACTACTACCGTTCAAATTTACCAGATAGCTTGGGTTAACGTTCCAAACAAAGTTAGTCCCATAGTTACTGTGGCTGTTCAGTCTTCCGCCCACCTGCAGGTTGAAGTTGGCCACATCATAAATCACAGAAGCGTAAGGGTCTATGATCGTAAAATCTTCCGCATCGGCATCCTCCGGTTCCCAGACAGGACGCTGAAAGTTCACACCACCAATCAACTTCACTCTATCAGATAGGTTTTGGTCTACGAGGATATCTGCCTGTAGTGCGTTGCCATTGAACTCACTGATGGCTCGCTGTGTAGGATCGAAGAAATCTGGTGAATTGAAAATTCGCTCATTGGAATGATAAGATAAATTCCCCTTGAGGCTTCCTCTGTTCCATTTATACGTTGAGAACAATGCAAACTTCAGCAGGTTTAGCTCCAACTCTGAATCGTCATCCTGAAATGCACCGCCATCGAAATCACTATCTACGCGATCATAGGCAGCCATTACTCCCAGTGAGAAATCCTGGGACACCTGATAACCAAATTGACCCAGGAAGTTCAAACTCTGGATCCCATCGTCATCAAATCCCTGATTCTCCAGCGTATCAGCGGCCGCTGAAAACCCATCAGATGTTTTGTAGGTTCCGCTTACGTTGTAAGAAAACTTGTCCACTTTACCAGACACATTGGCATTGCTGGTGAAAGTATTGAAACTACCATATTCTGCACTGACAGAACCCGCTGGCCCTACCAGTTCGGCCTTTTTCAGTGTGATGCTGATGACACCGGCAGCTGCACCTGTACCGTATAGTGTACTTAGTCCGCCTTTGAGCACTTCGATAGATTCTACCTGATTCAAATCCAACATACGAAGGTCAAACGTCTGAGCGAGTCCGGAAGGGTCATTGTAGGGAATGCCGTTAATGAGGATCAGTGTCTGCTCACTTTGTGCACCTCTTATCCTATAGCTGATATTGGTTCCCGGCGTAGCGAAGTTACCATCGATCTGGACACCTGGTATCTCATTCAACAGATCAGTCACATCTTTCCCGGCATTGGCTTCAATCTGCTTTCTATTGAGCTTAAAAATGGTTTTTCCGGATTTCTCCACGGTTGTCTCCGTCTTCGTACCTGTAATGACGACATCATTCAACTGTACGGTTTTCAGGGAGTCCTGCGCAAACGCAGTCTGACTCAGGCATAAAATCAATGCCGCTAAACAAAATCTTTTCAAGTTAAAATAATTTAAGCGTTCTCATTTTTTTCACAAAAAATGCGCTTCATGGCTATCAAGAGCATGTAATAAAGATCTCTCGTAAACTTTCACCCGAAGCTTATTCTAAATATATTGTCTCGGCAGGTCTCCTGACTCGTTCAACTTTAACCTTCCTTCCCACCCCGATAGCAGTCGGAGCAGTGGAGTTTGATTTGGCCAAAGCTTACTGAACTTACAGTTGCGGGGACAGTTCTTGCTTTTCACAAGATTCCCTTTTAATTCCAGCTTTTGGGCTCAAAAGCATGGAAACCGAATCTGGCGCAAAGGTACAATTATCTGGTTAAGGGAAAAGTGAAACATATGAACAAATCAGTTAAAAAATGATAGTTTTACGCTCCAAGCAAGTAAAATGTGCTGCCATGCTTTAAGCGTATTGCAAGATAAGCGGCCAGAAAACACCAGGATTAACAGCGAGTACATGAAAACAAAATGGATTGGGATAGGGATATTGTTCTGTTTGTTGAACGCCTGTCAGGAGCCTGCTCAACAAAAAGAAGAAAGTATTTCAGACACCCCGGCTGAGGCAACCTCATCTGATGAGAACCCAGCTGAGTCTGCCATCAAATATGCCCAATACTTTACCATAACAACTCATCAGGATTTCGAATCTGTGGTCATCAAAAACCCATGGATCGCTGGTGATACGCTGGCCTCTTACGCGCTGTATCCAAAAGAGAACGAGGCACCGACAGTAAAATGGGCAGAATATGTAATACCCGTGCCTGTAGACGAGATCGTCACCACCTCCAGTCCACACATTGGTTTAGTCGCACTGCTGGGACAACTCAATAGCATCAAAGGCGTATCTACCGATCGCTACCTTTACAATCCAGAAGTATATCAGAAAGTAAGTGAAGGAGAAATCAAACAGGTAGGTTCACTCAAGGAAAGCAACCTGGAAGTATTACTGGACCTATCCCCTGACCTGATTCTGAAAACAGGCATGGACAATGTACGAAATGACGATGCACGGCTATCTGAGGCGGGAATACCCATCTCCTATAACGTGGAATGGATGGAAACCAACATGCTTGCCAGAGCTGAATGGATCAAGTTTGTAGGGGCGTTTTTTCAGCAAGGTGAAAAAGCGGATTCCATCTTCAATTTCATAGAGCAGGAGTACCAAAAGGCATTGGCGATTACCACCCAGGTCAATGAAAGGCCTTCTGTGATGACAGGCAATAATTTCAAAGGCACCTGGTACATGCCCAGCGCCAATAGTTACCTCACGAAGCTGATCAAGGACGCAGGGGGCGAATACCATTTTAAGAATGAAGCATCTACCGGTAGCCTGCCTTTGAGCTTTGAAGTGGTACTGGACGTGATGATGGAAGCTGACTATTGGGTTGGTCCACGGGCCACCTCACTGAAAGAACTGGAAATGATGGACGAACGCTATACCTTGTTCAAAGCCTTCAGGGATGGAAATGTCTACACTTTTGACAAACGGCTCAGCGAAAATGGTGGCAACGACTACTGGGAAACCGGCATGACCAGACCGGACCTGATCTTAAAAGATGTCATCAAAATCTTCCATCCTGATTTGTTGCCAGCGCATCAACTGTACTATTACAAGAAGCTACAATAAACTTTTTGTTCATTGACTGCCTACAACTCTCGCATACTGAAACCCTGGATGGTGGTACTCGCAGGTCTGGTGCTTATTCTGTTTTTATTCCTGCTGGACCTGGCGCTGGGAAGCGTACGAATTGCACCGGAGGAAATCCTGAATATCATCTCTGGCAATGCCTCAAAAAAGTCGTGGGAATATATTTTCTTCAATTTCAGGCTTCCGAAAGCACTCACTGCCATACTGACTGGTGCAGGGATTTCAGTGGCAGGATTACAGATGCAAACCTTGTTCAAGAACCCATTGGCAGGACCATCAGTACTGGGCATCAGCCACGGAGCAAGTTTGGGTGTAGCCGTGTTTGTGATGTCTTCTACCATCCTCTATGGCGTGGATACCAATCTCCAGGAAACCATGGGCAGCTGGGGGCTGGTCTTGTTTGCCATTGCCGGCTCATTTCTGGTACTGGCCAGCGTCTTGGCCGCTTCGGCGCGTATTTCTGACAGTGTAACGGTACTGATCGTTGGTCTCATGTTTGGTTTTATCACCGGTGCAGTAGTGAACATTTTACAGTATTTCAGTGATCCTGAGCTGATCCAGAACTTTCTGGTCTGGACCTTTGGCAGTTTATCTGGCGTGGCCTGGTCTCAAATAAAGGTCATGGGTCCCATCATTTTGGCTATGCTTCTGCTATCGCTCCTATATTCCAAACAAATGAATGCCCTGCTACTGGGTGAAAACTATGCCACCGGTGTAGGTGTGAACGTTGCCAGCACACGGATCAAGCTCATTTTGATCACCAGCGTCATGGCAGGCACCATTACGGCATTCACAGGACCTATTGCCTTCATTGGTGTGGCCGTACCACATCTGGCACGCCTTTTATTCCGTACATCGAACCACAAGGTTTTGATCCCCGGCACCATCATGTGTGGGATTGTCATCATGTTGATTTGTGACATTGTCTCACAACTACCCGGCTCTCAGACAACACTGCCACTCAACTCGATTACAGCACTTTTCGGGGCGCCAGTAATACTCGCAATCATTATCAAAAACAGGAAAATGAAAGGAGCATTTTGATGACCCGCAAAGCAACAACGCAACAGCAACCGACCGGCCTCCCTGCTCCTATTCTGCGAACAAGCGGGTTGACCGTTGGCTACAAAACCAAAGGGAAACTACTGGAACTGGAGCGTGACCTCAACATTGAAATTCATCCTGGCGAACTGGTTTGCCTGATAGGGCCCAATGGTTGCGGTAAGTCCACATTGATGCGTACCATCGCCGGGCTCCAGAAACCATTGCACGGTGACACCTTCATTTCGGAGGTGGATGTCAAAAAAATAAAGCCGCATCAGTATGCGAAACTGCTCAGTTTGGTGCTGACAGACAAAATCAATGTAGGTGCTATGACGGTGATGGACATCGTCGCTGTGGGTCGCTATCCTTACACTAATTACTTTGCAAAGCTTAACCCTGAGGACCATGACATCATCAGGCATTCGCTGGAAAGCGTCCACTTGCAAGATTATAAAGACCGTTTTTTCTCCGAACTGAGCGATGGAGAAAAGCAACGGGTATTGATTGCGAAAGCACTCGCTCAGGATACGCCGCTGATCATGCTGGATGAACCTACTGCGCACCTGGATCTGCCCAATCGCGTTGAGATCATGAATATTCTAAAGCAATTGGCAAAAGAAACCAACAAGGCAATTTTCCTGTCCACGCACGAGTTGGATCTGGCACTTCAAACCTCAGACACCATATGGTTGATGCACCGGGAAGGCTCACTGATTAGTGGTACACCGGAAGACCTGGTGTTATCTGGCATGTTTGAGCAGGTATTTTACAGCAATGCTTTCCAGTTTGACCGTTTCTCCGGCTCCTTCAAAGTATTGCATGAACAAAAAGGAAAAGTGTCGATATCCACGAATGATCTGCATAGCATCTGGACACGACGCGCATTGGAAAGGGATGGATATCAGGTAATTGACACACCCGATTATGCCATTCGCGTGGCATATGACAAGGATCAGTGGCGATTGACCACACCGGACAGCACCTATGAATGTAAAGACATCGCCGAAGTACTATACCACCTTCGTTTTAAAGTCAATTTTCCGGAAGAAGCCAAATGAGAGGCCACTTCCAAAAAACTGATGTGTAACTCTTTTTAAGACTTCTTTTTGCGCTTGTACAGGAAGAGGTTCCACTTCTCCTCTGCTACTCCATGTTTATCCATCTCGGCTCGTGCCATGGTAAAAAACAGGTCTGACATTCTGTTGATGTAGGCAGCAACGTAGTCTTCCACGGAATCCGGGTCTTGCTCCACCAAAGCAAACAGACTTCTCTCGCCGCGACGAACCTGTGTTCTACACACATGACAAAGCGCAGAAATCTCATTACCTCCCGGCAGCAGAAAATAGTCTGAAGGGCTGCTCAGGTTATTTTCTAACTCATCAATCCATTGCTCGCAAAATACTGCTCCGTCTTCCGGCCTGGGATTGGGATTGGCTTTGTTGGAGTCTGAAGGACGTGCCAGGTGCGACATCATGTCCATCAGGTCCTTTTGAATCTTATGCAGGTTCTCCTGCCAGTCATGTTCCTCTCCCAGTTTTGCACGCAGTAAACCGATGGTACTGTTCACTTCATCCAAAGTTCCCAGGCACTCAATCCTTGCACTGGTTTTGGACTCTCGCTTTCCTCCAAACACGCCGGTACTGCCTTTGTCTCCTTTTTTAGTATATATCTTCATAATGCTTCTAATTGCTTCACTAATTTGAGCAACAGCTCCTTCTCACCAAAATAGTGATGAATGTAAGAGGCCATTGTCTGTTGCTTCACAAAAATATCAGTTGTCACCGCCATCTCCCTGGCATTGGTGACAATCGCCTTCGCCGGTGTTTCGTTTTGCGCTGCCAGTGTTGAATAATGAAATTCATGCCCTTTCAACTCCAGGTCATCTAACTTTGTTTGTCGATAACCTAAATGCATTCTCGGGTGCTCCATGCTAGTGGCGAAATGAAACGCCTTAACCATCTCAAAGGACCTTCCCTCTTTACCAGCGATGCTGTCTCCTAAATACATCATCCCACCGCACTCCGCAAATGTTTTACCTCCCTCAGAGATGTAATTACCAATGTCTTCCCGCATCGAATTATTCGCCGATAAAGCTTCCAGGTGGTTTTCCGGATAGCCTCCAGGCAAGTATAGGAAATCACAATCAGGAAGTCGTGCATCATGGATGGGACTGAAGAACGTCACACTACCCAACGCTTTCATGGCACTGATGTGTTGAGAGTAAATGAAGCTAAAAGCCTCATCTTTTGCCACTGCAAAACGTATTTGACCACTTTCATTTTGTACCAGAGACGCCGCTGTCTTATTTTCAAAATCAAAAGCAGTTTCTTTCAGTAGGCCCTGCCAGTCTACGGTGTCTTCCAGGGCCATTGCAATGCGGTCAATGGTCTCGTTGAACTGAGCCATATGATCAAAGTTCAAACCCAGGTGACGCGAAGGGATCTGCGCCCCTTCCAACCTTTTCAGATACCCGAAAGACCTGACGCCAATGTCCTGACAAGCTTCTTCAAGAAAAGCATAATGGCTTTCTGAACCCACCCGATTGAAAATGACTCCGGCCAGGTTCAGATCGTTGTCAAAGTGCTTAAACCCCTGAATCAATGGTGCGACTGAGTAGGCCACTGCTTTGGCATCAACGACGAGAATGACAGGTATATCTAATTTAGTCGCCAACTCGGCAGTACTTCGCTCTGCTTTCCTGGCACCGTCGAAAAGTCCCATCACTCCTTCGATACAACTTACCTCGTGGCTGCCGCCGAGCTGCTCCTGAAGGTGTTCCTCACGCATCATAAACAGGTCAAGATTGATGCCCGTGGCGCCACAAGCCTGCTCATGGAACTTGGGATCGATGAAGTCTGGCCCTACTTTATAGGGTTGAACTGCAATGTTCTTTTGCTTCAACAGTCTTAGCAAACCAAGGGTAACGGTTGTTTTTCCTGCGTTACTGCCGGGAGCAGCGATGATGAACTGACTTTTTGTATTCAATCTAGCCGTCGGTTATGGTTTAAGATGAACTTTAATGAACTGATACCTCTCCTCAACGGAAGTTTTCGGTAGCTCACAGAGGTCAAAGCCCCTTTCAGTATAAGTTTCCAGCAATGCTTTTTCCAATTCCACGCAGTAGTTAAATTCCTGCTGCCGCTGCGCATCTTTGTGATAGATCTCTTCCCACGTGGGCGTAAAAAATACCCTTTTAAAGAAATAATTCTGGTAGCAAAACTGATCAAGGGCAGCAGGTACGGATTTCCCTTCCACTTGCAAATAGGCAATCAGATCCAGCAAGGAACGATCTGTGAATAGCGCTTCCGGCATCGCTTCCAGTTGCTGGATGAATGCATCATAGACCAGCGTTACAAACTGGTCGAGGTCTTGCCATGGAGTACCAACACCTCCCCTTCGCTGCTCGCCTAAGATGACAAACCTCGAAATTTCGGGCATGCAATCATATTCCAAAGTCAGGCGATTGATCAACGTAGTTTTGCCGGTACCAGGCGCACCTGTGATGATGTACTTTTTATCGTAAGACATCCAGCAGCAGGTAAAAGATGATACTGTAAAGCAGACAGCACAAGATAGTACTGGCCCAGTTCACATAGGTGGCGGTTTTCAAATCTTCATCCGTCAGGTTCTTCTGATGTCGACCGATAAAGGGCTTGTCTACCAGTTTTCCGTGATAGTAATTGGGGCCTCCAAATTGGCATTTGAGGATGTATGCCAGGGCCGCCTCGGGATATCCCGCATTGGGACTGGCATGATGCTGACCCTCTTTAAAAACCCAAAACAGGCCACTAATCTTTCCAGTCACTAACAGCATCAATATCGCCGTGATCCTGGCGGGAATGAAATTGGCCACGTCATCAAGCTTTGCAGCAAACCTGCCAAATTCCCTGTAGCGGTCAGACTTGTAACCGATCATGGAGTCCAGGGTGTTGATCATCTTGTAAGCCACCGCTCCCGGTACTCCCAGTATGAAATAGTAAAAAAGTGGCGCAATGACTCCATCACTCAGGTTTTCTGAAAGCGTTTCCAGCGTAGCACTATGGATTTGCTGTTCGTTGAGGTGGGCAGTATCCCTGCCCACGATCCACGAAAGCCGCTTTCTCCCGGCCTCCAGCCCTTGCTCTTTTAACGTCCGGATTACTATGTGGCCCTCTTTGACCAATGTTCTGTTGGCCAGGCAGTAAAACAACAGAATGACCGCCACCGCCATGGAAAGTATCGGATGTACCCAGCCAAGCCATGCCAAAAAAAAGTAAGCAGTCACGTATGCGCCCGCAACCAATGTGACCGTCAAAAGCAGCCCCTTCATGAATCTCTGGTGGTCCTTGTTGAGGGCTTTTTCACCCCTGGCAATTGCATTGCCGAAGAGCACAATCAAATGTGGCAACCAACGTGGGTCTCCGAAAACAGTATCCAGCGCAAAAGCGATCAATAATATGTAAACAGGTGCTAGTTCCAATCTTTAAGGGCTTTAATGAGTGCTGAATTGGCAAACTTGTCTTGAGTTGCAAGCCGAACGTGCTCCCCCTTAAGTCCTTTGAAGTTGGTAGCATCCCGGATGAGAATCCCATGCTTGTAGGCGAGGTACTCTTTCAACTCAGCAGCCGTTCCTTTGTGCAATTCCAACAAAAAATAGCTGGTAAAGCCTGGTTTTACGGTCACCCAATCAATCTCTGAGAGCTGTCTCTTAAAGTCATCGGTCTCGGCCAACAACTCATTGACATCAAACTGCCATTGATCGTACTGCCGGAACAACTGCAAACCGGCCTGAATTGCTAATGTATTCACACTCCACGGCATCTTTTTATTCAGCATTGCCTCAATCATTTCGGGATCTGCCATGACGTAACCCAGCCGGATACCCGGTATGGCAAAAGTCTTGGTCAATGATCTCACAATGATCAGGTTTTCTAAATCATCTGCAAGTCCGGGAGCCAATGACGTCACCTGATTGGTAAACTCAATATATGCTTCGTCTATGACGAAAGTAGTTCCCGGCGTGGAGTCAATCATGCTGAGCAATTCCGCTGTAGGAATGATGCTCCCATCGGGATTATTGGGATTGCAGATGAATACCAAATCAAAATCATCGGGCTGCAGCTGTGTGCGGTCCACCAATGTGTAATTGAGCGCATGTGCCCTGCAGGCATCCTCATATTCTGCGAAAGTAGGCGCAAGAATAGCCGCAGACTTTCCAGCGAACAAATGGGCGATGAGGTAAAATGCTTCGGTAGCACCATTGGTAAACAAAAACTGATACGGCGGTAACTCAAATTTCTCAGCGGCTACCAAATTGAGCTCAGATGCCATAGGTGACGGATAGCGCTGCACAGTATCCAACTGAGTCGACAGGTTGGATAACAATGCTGGTGGGCATCCTTTATAATAGACGTTGGAACTAAAGTTGTATTGGATCTCGCAATCGTAAAGATGCAAGTCATCCCCATGTCCGTTGATCATGCCTCACTGATGTTTTTGATAATCGTCTCCATGTCCAGGTGTTGGTCTACCCAGTCAGACAACTGATCATATTGCTGTTCTTTTAAAGATAGATAATCCTGCGCCTGTGCGTTCTCATATTTGAGAGCCAGCAACTCATTGATCACTACCTGGTTGTCCAGGATACCGTGCAGGTAAGTCCCCCAACTCTTGTTGCCATCAAAGTATCCTTCTGCCACACCATCCACCATGTTTAAATGCTTTTGATCAGGCACAGTGGTTTGTCCCATGTGTATTTCATAGCCCAAACAGGTTGCATCGTGCTCTTTAAAAGTAAACTGCTGCTGGACCACGGTTTTTTCCTTAGTGAGTTTGGTGGTGACATCAAACAAACCCATGCCTTCTTCCCGACCGCGGCTGCTCTCCACTTCAAAGGGATCGTCTATCCACTTGCCCATCATTTGGTAGCCTCCGCAAATACCGATCAGCGGTGTATCACCGTACAGGCTTTGAAGGACATTGGTTATGCCCTCCTCTTTCAATGAAACCAGGTCCTCAATGGTATTTTTAGATCCGGGAATGATGACCACATCTGCTTTCTTCAACTCTTCCGCTTTTCTGGTGAAGTAGACATTGATCAGCGGTTCCTGCTCCATGGCCTGGAAATCTGTGTAGTTGGACATATAATGCAGGTGTACAATGGCTACGTTCAGTTTGCCATCTTCTGCGGCAGTATTCCGGTGTTTCAACGCCACTGAATCTTCTTCTTCCAGTATGATGTCTTCCGCATAGGGCAAGACACCAAGTACAGGAACCCCCACCAAATCCTCCATAATTTGCTTACCTTCTTCAAAAAGCGAGGCATCGCCACGGAACTTATTGATAATGACGCCTTTCACCAGGGCTTTTTCCCAGGGTTCCAGCAGCGCCATGGTACCATATACACTCCCAAAAACACCTCCCTTGTCTATATCCCCCACCAGGTACACGCAGGCATTGGCGGCGCGGGCCATGCGCATGTTGACGATGTCCCTATGCTTTAGGTTCAGTTCGCTGATACTGCCTGCCCCCTCCATCACGATGGGGCTAAAGGACTCACTCAAAGCATGAAAGGCCTTCTGTGCTTCTTCAAATAGTTGCGACTTTCCGTCAGTGAAGTATTGCTTAGCGGTTTGTGTACCGATGGGCTTTCCATAAAGTACCACCTGAGATTGATTGGGGGCTGAAGGTTTGAGTAAAACGGGATTCATCTCAACCATTGGAGCGAGTTTACTAGCTTCCGCCTGAACGGCCTGTGCCCTGCCTATTTCCAAACCATCGGGGGTGGAAAAGCTATTGAGTGACATGTTCTGGGCTTTGAACGGTGCGGGATCATATCCATGGTTTTTGAGCCACCTGCATACCGCCGTGGTGATCCAGCTTTTCCCAACATCAGATCCTGTTCCCACGAACATAATTGGCCTTCTTCTTCCCATCAAATGGTACTTTTTCGCTATTTTCAAATGTAAATCGACACAAAAAGATGACGGCCAAAACTACGTAAAGTCCCGAATAAATACTACTTTGCATTGTGTTTTGGTGGATTTCTTCTTCGATTGAAGAAAACCTTAAAATGGGAATCCGGTGAACTTCTGAAGAGTAGCAAACCCGGAGCTGTACCCGCAACTGTAAGTTCAGCACGCCTGCATCAATTTTATCCACTGTCGCGATCATAATCGGGATGGGAAGGGAGATCAGGTTGGACGAGCCAGGAGACCTGCCAGAACGCCGATATCAAGCTTTCGGGATCAAAGGCAACGATACTCACTGTACAAATCTCAGGTCTCTGAAGAATGCAGAGATGCTTTTTATCGTATAGTGCCGTGCGCTTATAAATCCGTTTCCTGATATCAACATTTTGGAAAATGGCATTAGCATGGGCATTCATTTAATTCTTTTAGTTCTTCAGGTACTGCTGCTCTTTTTGTACGGAGTCAATGGAATTGCTCAATCAGGTGCTTCCGGTTCCAGGCGCTGGATCGCAGCCGCCATTTCATTTGCCGCTATCGTATCAGCCTGCCTTTTCCTGCAAGACTTTGTCGGTCAGCATATCCAGTTACTCTTATTTCTAATCATCGTTCTGGCTTATTTTGTCCAACTTTTGGCAATAGATTCCTCCGGATGGATCAACCCAGTATTGATGAGCGCCATAGCTTTTCTGGCTTATTCAAGGCTTTACTTCGAATGGGAATACTGGTGGATATGGGGGATCGGCCTGGTTTTATTCATTGCCATCTACTGGTTGATCAGCAAGCAACCGGAACGACTGGATGGAATCAGTGATTACTTACTCAGAGCAGGTGTGCTGCTGACCCTATTATTTGCGCTGGAACCTGTGTTTTTCGACATCATGAAAAACTTAAAGCCAATCCCCACCATCCCAGTGGAGGAGATGATCAATCAAAATAGCTTAATGCTCCTGGGGTTCCTGCTGCTGTTGGTATCAGGGGGCTTTTTTTGGAAAGAAAAATCAAGATCTTAAATCTATGAACATATTAGAATCAACCTTACTGGCCATTGCCAACCTACTCTATTACCCGGTCATTGTGAGTGTGTTATTGGTATTGGCGCATCAGGCCCTGGCAGTAGGCAAGTTCCTAAGTGAGCTCAAACAGCGGCGTGGCAAGCATTTCCGCAGGATCAATGAGTTTGAAGCAAAACGCAAGGCTTATTTCACATCCCCTGCTTCCACCTACAAAGCCATCGAATTTGACCTGATCTATCAACTGCGACAATGGCATCAGCAATATGGCAAGTCCATCAGTAGCAATCGCCTCGTAGTGAAGGCAGGTCCTACGATGGGTCTCCTGGGAACACTGATTCCGATGGGTACAGCCCTCTCCTCTTTGTCACAGGGGGATTTGATGATCATGTCTGCCAATATGGTAACAGCCTTTACCACTACCGTCGTTGGGATGGCGTGCGGGTTATCGGCCTTCCTGATGAACTACAAGCAAACGGAGTGGATGAAAAGTGACCTGCTGGAGTGCGAGGCGCAATGCGAAAGGAGCCTGCTGGAATGGGAAGCTGCTACTCAACAAACAGAGAAATTGATCAATAGCTAAAGATCTGGAAGATGAGCATATTAAGAAGACGTTCATTGGTAGACGAAGAGTTTGCCTCAGAAGCTGATCCCATCAGCAGTATGGCCAATCTCTTTGATGTGAGTGTGGTATTCATCGTGGCCCTGTTTTTTGCCTTGTTCATGGCTTACAGCACCCTGGATTTATTCAACCCTGATGCCGAGCTGGTCATTACCAAAACGATGCCGAATGGTGAGATTCAAATCATCACCAAAAAAGGTGAAGAGATCAAAATAGAACAAGTCACTGAAACCAGTGAATCCGGCAGAGGCGTAAAACTCGGCACTGCCTACAAACTGGAAGACGGTAGAGTAATTTATATCCCTGAATAGTGAAGCGCACGAACCCAATGATGATCAAAAAACTTTCATACCTACTTATTTTCTTGGCAGGGATGACCGGATATGGCCATGCCTTCGGTCAAAATACCGATATCGCCCTGGTGCTACCAGACAATTATCACCAGCTAGGTGAAAGCGTCAAATCCAGCGCAGAAAAAGCACTTTCTACCTATGACAATAATCCAAAAATCACCACTTATTACTATTCTGAACTGGATCAGGTGAACTATGAAGGACTAAGCAGACATCAACTGATTTTCATAGATATTGTGAATCCTACGAAAGTGGAAGGAGTGCTTCCGATACTGAATCAGATGGCTAAGAATGGCACTCGTGTATTCGCCGTAGGTTCTGAAGAAGCTGCTGAATTGGGAGGACATCGCAATATTCAATGGGACACCCAGACCATTGCCTTTTACGAGCAATCGGGGCGTAATAACCTGGTGGGTATGATCCTTGATCAGTGCAAACGCTCGCTGGGGCTCGATGTCCCCAAACAGTCACCAATTGCCATTCCAGATTTTGCCCTGTGCAATATTAAAAGCAAAGAAGTTTTCACTGATTTTGAATCTTATCGCAAAGGCTACGAAAGTCATATGAAGGGAAATCCATGGGTTGCAATTAACCTCTGGCGAAGTGATTTCCTATCAGAACAACTACTTCATTTTCAGGAATATGCGCGCCAGTTTGAGGATAATGGGTTTAATGTATTATGTTATTATGGTTTTCCGACCAAAGACGATGTGCAATCCCTGTTTTACGACCAGAACGGCGCATTGATACCAGAAGTGATATTGGCGCAATCCGCCTGGTTGGGATCAAACCCCATTGCCAACAGGGCTACGTTTGAAAAGCTGGGCATACCGGTGATCAACATGATTTCTGTGAGCCAAAGTGCTGAAGAGTGGATGCAAAACAAAAAGGGCATCAAAGTGTACCGGCGTGCTAATGAACTGAGTGTTCCGGAACAAATGGGAAGCATTCAGCCCATCGTTACCGCCAGTAGAGAGCTTCCCGATTTACAATCATCATTCAAGGTCAAATCACCGATTATATTTCAGGTGAAGCGGCTGGTCAAAAAAGTGCAGAAGATGCACGTGCTCAAAAGTAAGCCTAACAGTGAAAAACAAGTCGCGGTCATCTATTATAGTCACCCCCCGGGAAAGGAACTGCTGGGTGCAAGCTATTTGAATGTAGTGCCCAACAGTATGCATTCCATCCTCAATAGACTGCAGCAAGAGGGTTATGGATTGGGCGATCAGGTACTCACCGAAGACAAAATCTTTGATGATGTGGCTAATTATGGGATCAACATTGGGAATTGGGCACCTAAGGAAATTGATAAACTAGTAGAAAAAGGAAACGCTACCCTGATACCCATAGCACTGTACCGAAAGTGGTATGCAAGGCTGGCAAGTTCATTGAGAAAAGAAATCGAAGACCAGTGGGGAGCTCCTGAAGACAACATCGTCATGACCTGGACCGACCAAAATGCGGAAAAATACATTGTGATTCCATCCGTGCGATATGGCAACATCCTGCTCACTCCGCAGCCTGTCCGTGGATGGTCTCACGACCTGGATGTGATGCACCACGACATCTCAGTACCTCCTCATCACCAGTACATCGCTTTTTACCTCTATCTGCAATATGGATTCCAGGCAGATGCAGTAGTCCATTTGGGTACCCATGGCACACTGGAATGGCTTCCGGGCAAAGAAACAGGACAAAATCAGCACGACGCCTCAGAGGCACTGATCGGGGACATGGTCAATGTCTACCCCTATATTGTGGACGACGTAGGAGAAGGCCTTCAGGCAAAACGCCGTTCCGGGGCAGTCATCATCGACCACATGACCCCTCCTTTTGACAAGCTCAACGTAAATCCTAAACTCAAAAAACTAGAGCGGCTTATTTCTGAGCATGAGATAGCGGAGGCCAAAAGTCCGGGATTGGCCCAGGCCAAATTCAAGGAAATCTACAAATATGCCAAAGAATACGGTATCATGGCCGACCTGCAAATGGATACCATCGTAGACGATGAGGAACTGCACTACATCGAACACTACATTGAAGAAATACAGGAGCAGCACTCCCCGCTTGGGTTGCATACCTTTGGAAAACTCTCTAAAGCGGAATATGTGGAGAAAAACGTGGAGGCCATTGTTTCTAAAAAGAGTGGGTTGAGCGAAAAGGAGCGAAAAGCCTATGCAGACGACATCAGAGAACGCATCATGGCGAGTCCGGAATCTGAGCTCCAGGCACTGGCAGATGCACTGGAAGGCAAGTACATCTTTGCTGCGACAGGGAATGACCCATTGCGTAATCCCAACTCACTGCCTACCGGTAAAAACTTCTATGCTTTCGATGCGGACTATGTTCCTACGCCGGAAGTGTACAAAGAAGGTAACCGCCTGGCTGACGAACTGCTCAAGACCTACCGGACAGAACACGATGGAGAATTACCGGACAAGCTCACCTACAACCTCTGGGCCACCGAATGCATCCGAAATGAGGGGATCATGGAATCGCAGATACTGAGCTTACTGGGTGTAAAACCGGTCTACGACAATTTTGGAAAAGTCTCTGACTTAAAAGTGGTCCCCCGTAAAGCGATGACTCACCCACGTATTGACATCGTCCTGATCCCCTCAGGACTTTATCGGGATATCTTTCCGCAGCTGGTACTGCTGCTGGACAAAGCGGTGAAACTGGCCAACCAGCAGGATGAGGTGGACAACTATGTGAGACGAAATACGCAACGTAATTATGACCTGCTACTAAAGCAAGGTGTAGATCAGAAAATGGCAGAAGCCCTGTCGCAGGTAAGGACCTTCTCTACACCCGATGGTGTCTATGGCACAGGCACCAACACGGTGGTAGACGCATCCGGCAGCTGGGAAGACGAGAGCGAAGTGGCCGATGTATTCATCAACCGCATGCATTTTCCCTATAGCGCTGATTTCTGGGGGAACCAGCCTGTCCCGGATTCACTATTGCTGTCCGTTTACAAGCAAAATCTGTCTGGTACCAAAGCAGTACTGCACAGCATTACCACACATCTGTATGCCACACTGGACAACGATGATTTCTTTCAGTACCTGGGAGGAACTGCACTGGCCATTCGAGCCATCGACGGAGCATCTCCAGAAGTGATTGTTTCTAACCTGACCGACGAAGGTGATATGAAACATGAGAAGTTGAAATACTTCCTCAGCAGGGAAATGCAAACAAGGTACCTCAACCCTACCTGGATCAATGCCATGATGGACGAGGGTTATTCAGGCGGCAGGTTTGTGAGGCAGGTAACCGCCAACTTATGGGGCTGGCAGGTGACGGTACCCGAAGCAGTGGACGAAAGCAAGTGGGACAATGTCTATGATGTCTATGTCGCAGATTCTTACAACCTGGACATCGCCAAGCGTTTCGAAGAGTCCAAAAACCTTTATGCCTATCAGGTGATGATCTCGCGGATGTATGAGGCCATTAGAAAGTCTTATTGGAATCCCGATGAGGAAACCAGGCAAAAACTGCTATCAGAATTCCTGGAGACTGTCAAAATAGTAGGGCTGTCTTGTAACTTGAATGTATGCAATAACACCAAATTGGCGAAATTTCTCAGCAAAGAACTGGAAGAGGTAGAAGGACTGTCTTCTGAAAGCATTGAGAACTACCTGAATCAGTTAAAGGAAATTAGAGAGCGGCTCCCCGGTGATAGAGAAGCTGATAGCGACCAATTGGCGGAAAACACAGATCCGTCCGATGAATACTTACCGAAGAAAAGCGTAAAGGGTTATAAAGTAGAGGAAGTCAACGCCTCTAAGAATGAAAACCCCATCAGCATCGAAAATGCCGATTGGAAGTGGCTGGCCCTGTTTTTAGTAGTACTGTACACCATCTTCTATTTCCTGAGAAGACGAATGAAGAAGGATGGAGTGAGTTGATTTTCTGTGGGTAATCCTCCTACGCTGAAGCTTCGGCGGACAAAGGGCAGTTGGCAGTTGGCAGTTGGCAGTTGGCAGTTGGCAGTTGATTCAACTCAAAAAACGTGGTATTAGTTGTTAAAAAACGAATGCTGAAATCGAGCGGGAAGCTCTTTGCTTTACGCAGTCCGGGCGGACGCCCGAACCAGTGTCATCAGAAAATTGCGGTATTTCGGTATTACGTAATTTCGCATCAGTAATCAAGCCCAAATCACTCATTACAAATCAAAAATTACTCATCCAATATCAAAAATCATTTCAACTGCAGCGGCAGGCCTGATACCATAAAAAAGGCTTTGTCCGCCTTCCCGGCAATGAATTGATTCATCCAGCCTTGTAGTTCTACAAACTTCCGGCCCATGTGTGTATCTGCGTGTACGCCCATGCCTATTTCATTGGAAATAATGATGACTGTTCCGTCCTGAGCAAACAGCTTCGTAATTTCCTCCTTTCCATGTCGCAAACAAGCTTCCACATCCTGTTCAAGGTCCATGAACCAATTGGTCAACCACAAGGTCACACAGTCCATCACCACTACCTTTCCAGAGATATCCAGTTGGCCCAGCAGCTTTTCCTCTTCCCAGTTTTCCCAGCGTTCATCGCGTTCTCCCTGGTGGCGTACCACTCGCTTTTCAAAATCCTCATCCCACACCCTGGATGTTGCCAGGTACACGGGTCTATCAGATAATTCCATTGCCAGGTTCATGGCATAGCGCGTTTTCCCTGATCGCTCTCCTCCGGATATGTAGTAAATCATAGACATTAGACAAAAGAACAGAAAACAGACTTGACCACATTGGATTCATTGCAAATAGCACCTGGCCGTGAATCATAGTCCTCGTGAATACAATTAATAATTATTAATTCATAATTATGCATCATAGCAGTGTAGAATGTAGTCAAACACTCAATTTCTATTTTACAGTAAAGCTGTTTCGACAATCTCTAAAGTAACAAAGAAATATTCCAGTAGGTTTTCAAACTTATCCTTTCAATCGCTGATTGAGGCTTTGCCAGCCACCGCCGTTGAAAGCTGTCAACCCTGCATTAACCGCCTTTTTCGAAGCAGTCCCACTCCTGATACCGCTGGCACAGCAGAAAACCACGGTTTTACCCGCAGCAGCCCACTTGGAGAAGTGGCTTTCAACTTCAGGCAATGGCACATTGACAGCACCTGCTACATGCCCCGACTGGAACTCTCCGGCAGACCTTACATCCACAATCATGGCACCGTGGGCAACTGCCTCAACAATCGCCTGCTTTTTATTTCCTTTTCTGAAAAAACTAAAAATTCCCATATTCCTGACTTTACTGAATCCGGTTAAGATCCGGGGAGCTCCACCGCTCACATTCACATCGCAAATAAAAGTCATTTTCTCACTAATTCCGTAACTATTGTTACATGTGGCAGTACTATCTGGCGTTATGAGAAGATACATTTTGGGTTGACTTAAACAACTTTGTTCAGCTAGATATTTGACCCCAGTTATGCATTGAAAAATAGAAATTCAGCGGTAATCAAAAGAGCCAAAACATAAAGGCTGCATTTTTTGTTACTCTAAGATAATTACGTCTGATTCTGTCAAATCAGAATCAAATTTGCTTAACTGGTTACGTCCAAAATGCAAATTTAAAAACCAATACGCATTACTTTATCATGAACATTATTCAAAAAATTGAACGCTTGAAGCGTTTGGATCAATTGATCAGGCTTAAGGCCACCGGAAGCCCAAAGGAGCTCTCTTACAAAATGGGAATTTCTCGTAGTGTACTTTTAGAAGACATCAATATATTGAAGCTTTTCGGAGCGAAAATCGACTATTGTCGCATACGTCGAACCTATTTCCATGAAAAGCAAGGAAGGTTCATTGTCACCTTTGATGAAGAGCATCTAAACCAAAAAGAGCAACAGAAAGTGAGGGCAGGGTTGAGAAAATTCTCATTTTTTCACGTTGATGGTTTTTACCATATCTTGAAATAAAAGTGTACGATTTACATGATTAGAAAAAAACTCATGGGCTTGGCAATGCTGGTCTCAATTTTCGTATGTAACAATTCAATAGTAGTGGGACAACCCAACCAAAACCTAAGTCGAAGTGCTTTTCATTATTACTTGATTGGAAAAAACAAGAAGTCTTTGAAGCTCTATGAAGCAGTGTTTAAACAGCGACAACCGACAGCAGATGAATTGTACATCGCTGGCGAGTTGGCTGTTCTCACAAAAGACAAAGATAAGGCCATCAAGTACTTCTCGCAGATGTTGGATGCCAATTACTATCCCTATGAAATGCTGATCAACGATATTGACGAGAGTTTCTTTAACAATGACACCACTTGGATCAGCCTAAAGGCTGCAATAAAGAAAAAATCAGAAGAATATCGTGATCGTATCCTGGCTCCAAATGATTTTTCTTCATCAAAAATCGCTGATTTCTGCCTGAAATTATATCATAGTAATATTAGTGGCAGTGATTTTTACGAAAGGCTGAGAGATGCTGAACCATTCGAAAAGTTGATGGGGGGCGAATTCACTTTGTTCACAGATAGTTTGAATAATAGTAGTCACCTTGTATACATTCCCACCAGCTATCGACCGGCGCAGCGGCATCCACTACTGATTTATCTTCACGGTGCCGTTACACGGGAATTCCTACCTGATGCCACCGATTTTAACAGACAGCATTGGGTTAAACTAGCAGAAAAGCATCAAATGCTGCTACTCATGCCGTTGGCGAACAATCAAAAGATTTGGTTCAGAGAAGAGGGATATTTGCACGTCATGAATTCTATTCAAGAGGTCAAGAGTCTGTTTAACATTGATGACAACAGGGTTTTTCTTACTGGCTTTTCTGATGGCGGTACTGGCGTTAGCTGTCTAATGACTTTAGCTAATAACCCCTTTGCAGGAGGAATAATCTACAATGGAGCCCCCTTGTTCAGGACGCGAATAGATAAGAAGTTCACAATGGCATATCAAAACGCTGGTGAACGTTTTCTTGATATAGTCGCTACCACCGAGGATGAGTTGTTCAATTTTAAAGATGTATCAGCAATTACATCCAATGTGATCAGAAACAATGACAAAATCAATTTCAGGGTTTATGAGGAAATTGGGCATCAATTTGATTACACGGACCCGGAATTCTCTATACTTAGCAAATACATCGAAGGTAGCAAACGAGACCCATTTAAAAGTGAGAAAGAATGGATCATCGGTTCTTCCTATTTTGGAAGAACCGATTGGATTGCAATCAGCCGTATTTCAGAACCTATGGACCAGATTTACCCGTCATCGATGTTTTTTCCAAGGTTAGCAACTGAGACAGGCAAAGTAGTGGTTGATAAGTTACTTTCAGATATACCAGCCCTGCCGTCTGAGATTCAAAGTCTTGCGGAACTAACGGGTTTAATGCCTGATGACACCATCATCGGAATTAATGACTCTAAGGTTGAAAACTACGGTTCCCTGGTTGCTTTAGAAAGAAAAACAAACTCCTTTTCGAAAATCCTTGTCATCAGAAATGGCAAAAAAACAGAACTGGCAATACCGGCCACAGCAGCTTCTTTGGACAAGAGGATCTTTCAAAGTAATGGATGGGTGAAAGCCATTAGAAAAGATCACAATGAATTCGTCGTAGCTACCTCACCCCAGGTGCAGGAAATCACCATTTATATAAACCCTGAGATGATTGACATGGACGCTCCAGTCAAAATCATTGTCAATGATGAACTTAGGTTTAATAAAAGAGTGGATTACAGTAAAGAGGTGATCAAAGAATCCTTTCTAAATTTTAGAGATCGTAAATCCATATGGATAAACAGGATTGTGATTGACCTAAATTAGATACCCCAGTCCGAAAAAATCAGACTGACTACCTCTATATTACGATTGTATTCAAATAAATCTTGCAAGTATATTTTATACCGGGGAACGCTGAAAACCGACTAGAGTAAGCGGGAAAACTAAATACGACCGAAAGGTTAAATAATTATGAAAAATCTAGAAAAAATTCAAAACATTCAAACATTGGAAGCTACTCAATTAAATACATTGTTAGGTGGTAGCAAGAAAGATGATATCATTCCTATCGACAGTGGAATTACTTCCAAGAAAAGAGATCAGTACACCAAATAAGTAAGTGTATATGACAAAGGCCGTTCTCTTTGAACGGTCTTTTACTTTACGTAGATTACTATAAAGGAGACTTCAGGTATCAACAATTTATCTTCGATGATTTAAAGTCAGCAAAAGTTCATCTGCCTTATTTGTAAATCTATTTTACGTAATCAATCATCAAATTAAGCATTGACAGATAGTTTCCGCTAATCTTTCCAAACGCTGCGCAAAAACAAAGCAGATGATATTAATCCTAAGTTTTAAAGATTTTGAACAAGGTACCAACCCGGTGATTGACTGGTTGTTGTATAAAAAAGCCAACTTCACAAAGATTACAATCGATGATTTAAAAGACAGCGCATTCCAATATTGCCTGGAGGTCAATAGCAATAAAATTAAGCTAAATAATCAAGTAATAGATTTATCAGAAATCAAAGTAGTCTGGCTAAGGCGGTGGGTTTCAAAAAATGTTTTTGCAGTGGAGGCTGAAAACCGAAACGATGTGCAGGCCATGAAAGAAAGCATTAATGAAATCAAAAGATTGAGCGATTATCTTTTTGACATTCTGAGCGATAAGAAGTGGCTTTTGACCAATGAGGCGGCGCACCTCAGCAAGCTCAAAATTCTAAATCAGGCATCAAAATCAGGTCTACATACTCCGCTGTCAATTGTGGTGAATAATAAGAGTGATTTACTTGAATTTAATCAGCAGTGTCCTACGGGATTGATTTGCAAACCAATTGAGCATAGTGATTATTTCGTCAATCAGGAAGCTACTTATAGTGCTTACACCAAGGATTTAAAAAGGTCGGACCTGGAAGGTTTGCCAGACAATTTCTTCCCAACATTTTTCCAGGAGAAGGTAGATAGAAAATACGAAATCCGGGTTTTTTACCTCGATGGAAAATTCTTTTCATCCGTGTTTCTCAATAGTGATAATCATCACGTCGACATCAAACTAGACATCAATGGAAAATGGGTCCCTTATCAGCTTCCGCAAGAAGTAGAAGCGGGCATTACCAGATTTATGAAATCGATCACCATGAATACCGGTTCCATCGATATCATTAGAAATAATGCCGGAGAATATGTTTTTATTGAAGTTAACCCTGCCGGTCAATATCTCCACACAAGCCATCTATGTGGCTATGAAGTAGAACGTCATATTGCCGACTGGCTAATTGAAAATGATTATGACTAAAAAGATAATATTTTCATCAAACGTTTATGAAGAAATTCCAGTCTACTATCGTTTTATGGTGGAAGAAAAGACAGGAGATTTATACGAATTAAAGCAGGAAGAAAGTGTCTGCTACAGCAAACCGCACCGGTCATCTGGCTTTCTTACAGGCCCTTCGGAAAAACCAATTTCAAATTTAGATTATCAAAGTATTCTGGACGTTAAATGAAGTATTTTAGAAGATATGCCTTTTGCATTCCTGTTTTAGGAAAGGACCAGAGTGCCATCTACAACCTGCAAAAAGGTCAAATTAAGCTCATCCCAAATTCAATGGTTGAAGCAATAGAGCAGTTAGATGCAAACCCTGTAGCCGAAATCATCAGTGAGCTTCATGAGGATTCAATTGAGATATTTGAAAGCTACCTACAGTTTTTGATAGAAAATGACTTAGGCTTCCTGACCGACGAACCAGCACTATTTCCTGCAATTGATTTTCAGACCTGGGACAGCCCTGAAATGATCAATAATGCGATAATAGAATATTCACAAGTGTATGATTTTGATTTACTATGTCAACAACTAAATAATCTTCTGTGTAAATACCTGGAAATTCGGGTGGAAAGTCTGGACTTTTCTGAACATGAGAAAATCGTGAGATGCTTTGAGGGTACTCTTTTTAGATCTATATCTATCGTTGCGGCACATCACCCATCGTTGACAGAAGAAAAGCTCGGTAAACTATGCAACAAAGAGCAACGTGTTTCAAGATATATCATATACAAGGCGCCATCCGAATTCCGGGAAAAAGCTTATCCCAGAATGCGTTTTACTGTGAAAGATGTGAGTCAACAATTCACTGAGCACTTTCCACAAGATAGCTATTACATCAGTCTGCCATTCTTTAGGGAATCCAAATTATTTAATCCTTATTATAACAAAAAGGTATGTATCGCCTCAGACGGCTCAATAAAAAACTGTCTGATGCACACAAAGTCCTATGGCAATTTAGCCATAAACAGTCTTGATGAAGTCATCAACCAAGAATCGTTCAGAGCACTTTGGCACGCATCACATGATAAAATTCTGGGCATCAAAGATTCTCCCTTGAGGTATTGTCAACTCTACAGCTCCAACTTGAGAAAGACAGATAAGGGTCTATATGAAATGATTCCCTAGCCATACAACTTTTTTGTCTTTGAAAAAGTTTGAGAACAACACTATACACCACTCATGTAGATTATGACATCTGAACGCCTGTGAGACTATTATATCGTCCTGAATTGCATTAGTTTTGGTGGTATTAGTATTAATAAAAGAGTCTATCATGAAATATATTCTATCGTTCGCACTCGTGCTATTGAGTGTGGTGGCTTTAGCTCAGGATAAGCCTTATTCCGGAAAGTTTGAAGCGATCGATCGCTTGCTGGAACCTCCTAGCCCCTACCGAACGGCTTCCGGTGCACCCGGAGCCGAATACTGGCAGCAACGGGCCAATTATAAAATAAAGGCGGAGATAGATGAAGCCAATGACCTGGTGAAGGCGGAAGAGACCATCACCTACTTCAATAACTCACCCGATGCGTTGAATTTGTTATGGATTCAGCTGGAGCAGAATGTCAACCGCAAGGGTAATGAAGACTTTGGAGACATCACTGGTGGTATTCGCGAAAATATCAATGCATTGAGTGTTCAACGACTCCTACGGGTAGATGATTTCCCCGCCGGTGTCACCATCAGTTTTGTCAAAGATGCCAACGGTAAAGCAATCCCTCATATCATCAACAATACCATGATGCGTCTCAACCTGGAGGCACCTTTGCTCCCTGGCCAATCAATGACCTTCTCTATCGGATGGTCTTATCACGTGACCAACAGGCATGAGTTCCGGTTGTCCCGCGAAGGTTATGAGTATTTCCCGGATGATGATAACAAAGTATATCTGCTGGGTCACTGGTTTCCCAGAATGGCTGTTTACAACGATACCGAAGGCTGGCAAAACAAGCAATTTATGCGCCTCGGCGAATTTGCACTCGAATTTGGAGATTATGAAGTAGAAATCACCGTGCCGTCAGACCACATTGTGGCAGGAACCGGAAAACTGCTAAACGAATCCGATGTTTTAACTTCACAACAGCGCGACAGAATGCGAACCGCAGAAAAATCGTTTGACAAGCCAGTGATGATCATCACTCCCGATGAAGCAAAGAAGAACGAGCGCAAAAAGGCTAAGGGCAAGAAAACCTGGAAATTCCGTGCTGAAAATGTAAGAGATGTCGCTTTTGCCAGTTCCCGAAAGTTCATCTGGGATGCACAGGCAGTGCAGCTCCCTACCAACAAGGTGATGGCAATGTCCTACTATCCGAAAGAGGGATTGCCTACCTGGACAGAAGAGTCTACGCTGGCAGTAAAGAACGCGTTGGAAGTGTACTCAGAAGCTACTTTTGACTATCCATATCCTGTCGCTATTTCAGTGAATACCTCTAACATTGGTATGGAGTTTCCTATGATTTCTTTCAATGGAGGGAGGCCCGTAAATGGCAAAATGTCCAATGGCGCCAAAGACGGTATGGTAGGTACCATTGTGCATGAGGTAGGCCACAACTGGTTTCCGATGATAGTAAGTTCTGATGAGCGCAAATGGATGTGGATGGACGAAGGATTGAATACCTTCCTCAACGAACGCACCATGAAGGAGCGCTACCCTAATTTCAGCAACTTCAGACCAAAAGACATTGTGCCATTCATGAGAGGCAATGGGCCAACCATGAGACCTATTATGACCAATTCCGACAATGACCTGCTCGCTCAGATGGGTAATAACTTCTACAGAAAACCCACTGTTGGACTGCAGATACTCAGAGAAACAGTCATCGGCGAAGAGCTTTTCGACCTGGCGTTCAAGGAATATGCCAACCGATGGAAATACAAGCATCCCAATCCGTCTGATTTGTTCAGAACCCTGGAAGACCAGTCTGCAGTAGACCTGGATTGGTTCTGGAAAGGCTGGTTCTTTACTACGGACAATGTAGATATTGAACTATCCAACGTGAGATGGTTCCGTCTGAAGCAGGAAGACACCGGTATTGAAGGCAAAGTGAAGAAAGGCAGTAGCACTGAAATCAAAGGCAGTGGTATCCCCAACAATGGCAAAGATTTCAGCGGTGGAGCTGAAGAGTTCACCATGTCTAAGGCTTCCCCTGGTGCCTATCGTCAGTTCCTCAGCAGAATAGATGAAAACGCAGTGCGTGGAAAACTGGCAGATCAGCACGTTTATGAAATCACCCTTAAAAACAGAGGCGGATTGGTCATGCCGGTGATCATCCAGTGGAATTACGCAGATGGTACCTCAGAAATTGAGACGTTGCCAGCCGAAATCTGGCGATTGAACGAACTTGAGGTCACCAAGTCATTCCTAAAGCCGAAAGAGGTTGTGAGCGTGATTTTGGATCCGGAACAGGCTGTGGCCGATGTCAATGCCAGAAACAACGCCTTCCCAAGAAATGCAAAAAGTTCAGCCTTCGACCGGTTTAAGAAAGGGGGAAATTAATTGGTTAGACGCCAGATGCTAGACCTTAGATTAGACAATAGACTGTCGCCAGCGTCTCGCTGGTGACGTTCTAAGAACGAGAGCGTCTCGCTCGACTGTGTTGATTACTTCATTAATAATCACGTATCACTCATCTAAAACAGTAGGCAATAGGCAGTTGGCAACTAACTGAGTAATTGCAAGGATATTTCAAGAGTTCAATTGCATTAATCTAAGTATTACATAAAAAATCTTAGATTTTGGAAGTTTTATACTAATGCGATTGGTCTTCAGATATGCAGTAGACAATCCTCCTATACCATGCTCCTACGCTGAACAGACTGTGTCACAATTCATTTGTACGTCCTGAGCTTTTCATATTTGGAAAAGTTCTCAGACCGCTACCCGAATATGAAAAGGAGTTGACACAGTTACGACACAGTCTGTGAAGCTGCGGCGAAAGCGTAAGGCTACAGTAGACAAAGACAATGCAAAAGAGTTTTGAGCATCGCAGCTCTTATTCAACTTAATAAAAAAGGGCTTCTCGTTACAGAGAAGCCCTTTTTTGTACGTTGTTCTTTTTTACGTTTAATCTTTTGACTGAGGAAATATTTGAACTTTTACCATTACAAATCGTGTATCAGTGTTTATAACGGACTTGCTCTGGTACTCTATCAATAAAAATCATAATACTCATCGATCATGGTTTTCTTTACCTAATCTCAATAGTTCCAGCAACCTGGCGAAGAACCAATCAATCACTAATTATTCATCACGCATCAATTCCGGTATTGCATAATTCCTGTATTACGATATTACAAAGCAATCATCGGTGTCCCCATACATGATTAAAGATTCCACAACCACCACCCGTAGTAGATCATGGCAAACTGCAGG
>ERZ1740068.283-NODE-283-length-28521-cov-7.426228_pt1 | contig 28521 bp, 40 predicted proteins | sample MGYA00581735_ERZ1740068 | MGnify/ENA primary metagenome ERZ1740068 (study PRJEB43018, sample SAMN04849740) | marine metagenome | isolation source: floating plastic debris | place: Pacific Ocean | collected 2008-08-30 | study: EMG produced TPA metagenomics assembly...
TGGCGAGATGGCAGAGTTGGTCGATTGCGTCTGATTTGAAATCAGATGAATCTTTACGGGTTCCGTGGGTTCGAATCCCACTCTCGCCTTTACTTTATGACTAGTGTTGTTTAATTGTGTTTTTTTATTAAAAATTTTTATGAACAAAGTATATGATTGGTTTGAAGAACGTTTAGAAGTTCAAGCAATTGCTGATGATATTTCGAGTAAGTATGTTCCCCCTCATGTAAATATCTTTTATTGTTTCGGTGGGCTTGTATTTACATGTTTTTTAATTCAAGTTGCAACTGGCTTCGCAATGACTTTTTATTATCGACCAAGTGTTGTCGATGCATTTGCATCGGTTGAGTATATTATGACAAGTGTTAATTTTGGATGGTTAATTCGTTCAATTCATCGTTGGTCAGCTAGCATGATGGTATTAATGATGGTATTGCACGTTTTTCGTGTATATTTAACTGGCGGTTTTAAAAAACCACGTGAATTAACATGGGTTACAGGAGTTACTTTAGCGGTTGTTACTGTTTCATTTGGTGTAACCGGTTATTCATTACCATGGGATCAAGTAGGTTTTTGGGCGTGTAAAATTGTAACAGGTGTTCCGGCCGCTGTACCCGTTTTAGGGCCTCCTTTAGTTTTAATTCTACGTGGTGGTGAAAGTGTAGGTCAAAGTACATTGACACGTTTTTATAGTGCTCATACATTTGTATTACCATTAGCAGCTGCTGTTTTAATGTTAACACACTTTTTAATGATCCGTAAACAAGGTATTTCAGGACCACTATAATTCAAATTATTAAAAACAATATAAATTAATAGGAAATCTTCTTATGTCAGTAATTAAAAAACCAGATTTAACTGATCCAAAATTAAGAGCTAAATTAGCAAAAGGAATGGGTCATAATTATTATGGAGAACCGGCATGGCCGAATGATATTTTATATGTTTTTCCTTTAACAATGCTAGGAACATTAACCTGTGTTGTTGGTCTGGCTGTATTAGCTCCAACTCAAATGGGAGAACCAGCAGATCCATTTAATACACCATTGGAAATTTTACCAGAATGGTATTTTTTCCCCACTTTTAATTTGTTACGAGTTTTACCCAATAAATTATTAGGTGTTTTAGCCATGGCAGCAGTACCTTTGGGTTTAATTACTGTACCATTTATTGAAAATGTTAACAAATTTCAAAATCCATTCCGCCGACCAATTGCAAGTTTAACGTTTATCATTGGATTTGTTGCTGCAGTTTGGTTAGGTATTGGTGCGTGTTTACCGATCGATAAAGCGATTTCATTAGGATTTTGGTAATATCACTTTACTTAATAAAAATTTGGATTACACACAATTCGTTTGTAATCCAAATTTTAGTAAAATAAAATTTTTTTATGATTATTTTTGTGTTCTATTTATAAATACACATCTTCTGGATCGAGCTAAAATTATTTTCATTTGTTATTTACCTTCTAAAAATGTGAGATACTCACTTCAGTTTCTAATTGATTGATATGCTTAACGATAGAAATTTTAGAATTAAACAAATAACAATAGAATTACAAATTGAGCTTGTAAAATAACTTTTTTTCAAATTTACTTTATCTTATTACTTATTTATTAACAAAAAAATGGCAAAAAAAATTTTATACCAAGATGATGCACGTCGAGCCCTTGAACGTGGTATGGAGATTATGGTAGAAGCAGTTTCTGTAACTTTAGGTCCAAAAGGTCGAAATGTAGTCTTAGAAAAATCCTATGGGTCGCCCCAAATTGTAAATGATGGAGTTACAATTGCAAAAGAAATAAATTTATCTGATCATATTGAGAATACTGGTGTGTCTTTAATTCGTCAAGCAGCTTCTAAGACTAACGATGTTGCGGGTGATGGTACAACTACTGCTACTGTTTTAGCATATGCAATGGTAAAAGAAGGCCTTAAAAATGTTGCTGCAGGTGCAAATCCTATTTCGATTAAATTGGGAATGGAAAAAGCGACTCAATATTTAGTAACTCAAATTAATGAGTTTGCGCAGCCAGTGGAAGATTTAGCATCTATTCAACAGGTAGCTTCGATTTCTGCAGGAAATGATAATATGATTGGCTCCTTAATTGCTAACGCATTAGAAAAAGTTGGAAAAGATGGCGTACTCTCGCTAGAAGAGGGAAAGGGGATTGTGACAGAATTGGAGATTACGGAAGGAATGAAATTGGAGAAAGGTTTTATTTCTCCTTATTTTATTACTGATAGTGAAAAATTGGAAGTTTCCTATGATAATCCATATATTTTGTTAACAGATAAGCGAATTACTTTAGTTCAGCAAGATTTATTACCCATTCTTGAACAAATAACTAAAACAAAACGTCCATTATTAATTGTTGCACAAGATGTGGAAAAAGAAGCATTAGCGACCTTAATTCTAAATAAATTAAGAGGAATTATTAATGTTGTTGCTATCCGTGCCCCAGGTTTTGGAGAATTCAGAAAGCAAATGCTTGAAGATATTGCAATTCTAACAGGCGGAACTGTGATTACTCAAGATGCTGGTTTAAGTTTAGATAATATTCAATTGAATTTATTAGGACAAGCACGAAGAGTCATTATTACAAAGGAAAGTACCACTATTGTAGCGGATGGTCAAACATTGAAAAGTATTAATTTACGCTGTGAACAACTTCGGAAACAGGTAAATTCAATTGACACAAGCTATGAAAAAGAGAAATTACAAGATCGAATCGCAAAATTATCTGGAGGAATAGCAGTAATTCGTGTCGGAGCTATTACTGAAACAGAAATGAGAGACAAGAAATTACGATTAGAAGATGCTATCAATGCTACTCGTGCAGCTATTGAAGAAGGAATCGTTCCTGGCGGAGGAGCTATATTGGCCCATTTATCCGAAAATTTAATAAATTGGGCAAAGGTACATTTAAAGGAAGATCAATTAATTGGTGCTTTAATTATTTCTAAAGCAATTTCAGCTCCATTACGTCGTATCGCTGAAAATGCTGGAGTGAATGGAGCCGTAATTATTGAAAAAATTCAGCAACAGCCTTTTGAAATAGGCTACAATGCTTCGAATAATACTTTTGGTAATATGTACAAGGAAGGAATTGTTGATCCTGCTAAAGTAACTCGATCAGGTTTACAAAACGCTACTTCCATTGCAAGTATGATTTTAACAACTGAGTGTATTATTGTTAATGAACCAGAAATATAAAACTTCATCAACAATTGAAATTGTGATAATTAAGACAATAACTTACGCATTTAATCCTTAGGATTTCCTTTATATTTTTATAGGTTTTAACTCTAGTCTTTTTGATTGACAATTACAAAAAATAAAAAACTACAATTGTATCCTTTCAAGGAAAAAAGGTTTTGCGCAGATTACTACAAATTAAAAGGAAGATCCAATTTATTTAACACTCATCAGACATTTCTCTTAAATATTTTAAAAATGTGTAATTCAGAAATGAGAGAACATTTTTTAAATTCTTTAAATAAAACTTCTGAAAACTAAATTTAGTTTTCAGAAAGTTAAAAATTTTAACTGATATCGATTTCTTAAGGATCTTATACACGCTTTCTTAATTAAATTCAGCTTTATCAGATTTTGCTAAAATTTCGACTATATTCTTACTCTTAGGATAATAAATTCTACTTCCTTGATAGTTGATTTACTCTCTTATATTTTTAACTATTGTTTTTGAACCCATTTTATCGTTACTATTTCTTAAATTTCATTTTTCACTTAATTTATGAATCTATTTTCGAAACTGTTCATTTTTTCCAAACATTTAATTTGATAAATCCGATGAAAAGGGTACGGATTTATTATATGAGAAATTCCTTTATTATTCTAACTTCAATTGTTCATAACTTTTTTTTGTAGCCAAATAAAATGTGTGGATTTCAAGAAATTTCTTGAAATCCACACATTTTGACTGAACACTAAATTCTTTGAATTTTTTGATCCTTAGGACTATTTCAATGTATGTTATAAAAACTAGACTTTAAAACTTTTAAAAACTGATTTTATAAATCATTTAAATCTGACATAGAATCGGAATCTGATTGATTGTTTAATTTTGTATCAATTATTTCTTTCATAATTGATTTTAATTCTTCTACTTTTATTTCTAAAATATTTGTATCAGTTGCGTTTTTAATTTGGTCTCGAATTTCTTGAATTAAGGTTACAGTTGATTCTTTTTTATCTGCTGGAAATTCATTAGTTAGAAGATTTAGTTCTTTTTCTGCCTCACTGCACAATGCCTCTGCCATATTTTTAATATCAATTGTTCGACGTTTTTCTCTATCATCCTCTGCAAATTTTTCTGCTTCATTTACCATTTGTTCAACTTCTGTTTCACTTAAGTTTGATGCTCCTTGAATTGTAACAGATTGTTCTATACCTGTTTCTTTTTCTCGAGCTTGAACAGATAAAATACCGTCAACATCAATATCAAAAGTTACTTCAATTTGTGGAACGCCTTTATTGGCTTCTGGAATTCCATCTAAACGGAAATTGCCCAAACTTTTATTATCAGATACTAATTCCCGTTCTCCTTGTAGAATATGAATTTCAACATTTTTTTGATTATCGGATGCAGTTGAAAAAACTTCGGATTTTTTAACTGGAATGGTAGTGTTTCGAGCAATAATTTTTGTCATTAGACCCCCTAAAGTTTCGACACCCAATGAAAGTGGTGTAACATCTAATAGTAAGATATCTTTAATTTCACCCGCTAAAACCCCTGCTTGAATTGCTGCTCCGATAGCAACCACTTCATCTGGATTAACTGATTGATTTGGTGTTTTATTTATTATTGATTCAACTAAGTCTTGAATTGCGGGTATTCTAGTTGATCCACCTACTAAAACAATTTCACTAATATCAGATTTTTCTAATCTGGCATCACTTAATGCTTTTTCAACTGGAATTTTACAACGATTTATTAAATTTTTACATAAATTTTCAAATGTGTTACGTGTCAGTTCTTTTTCAATATGCTTCGGACCTGTTTTATCCGCGGTAATAAATGGTAAATGAATTGTTGTTTTTTCAGTTGTTGATAATTCAATTTTTGCCTTCTCTGCAGCTTCTGTTAAACGTTGCAAAGCTTGAATATCTGTCGATAAATCAATATTTTCTTGTTCTTTAAAATCATTGATCAACCAATTTACTAATGTTATATCAAAATCATCCCCACCTAAGTTAGTGTCTCCCGCAGTTGATAAAACTTCAAAAATACCATCTCCAACCTCTAAAATCGAAACATCAAAAGTTCCACCACCTAAATCAAATACTAAAATTGTTTCATTTTGCTTTTTATCTAATCCATATGCTAATGATGCAGCGGTTGGTTCATTAATAATGCGTAAAACTTCTACTCCTGCAATTTTCCCAGCATCCATTGTTGCTTGTCTTTGAGAATCGTTAAAATATGCAGGAACAGTGATAACCGCTTGCGTAACGTCTTGACCTAAATAATCTGTTGCATCATTAATCAGTTTTCTTAAAACTTGTGCCGATAATTCTTCTGGACTAAAATCTTTATCCAATGCTGGACATTTAATTTTAATGTTATTATTAGAATCTTTATCCACTTTATATGGTAATTTTCTTGCATCAGCAGTTAGGTCTGCTTCTTTTGAACCAATAAATCGTTTTACAGAAAAGAATGTATTTTCCGGATTAATTACTGCCTGTCGCTTTGCAATTTGTCCGACTAGCAATTCTTGTTTTTTTGTATAAGCTACTATGGAAGGCGTTGTACGTAAACCTTCAGCGTTAATAATTACATTTGGTTGACCTCCTTCAATTGCTGCGACAACTGAATTTGTTGTACCTAAATCAATTCCTACTACTTTTGCCATTGTATTCTTAGTACTCCTTTACTATTTTTATTATCATAGTAAATTATAAGTCATATTAAGAACTTTTGAATAGGCAATAAACATCAAAAAAACGCAACCTAATTATTTTTAATAAAAGTATATAAATGCCTTATGTAGACAAAATGATAAAATTTTTTTAAGATTTAACAATGGATTTATGAATTTTAATTCATTTATTAATATAATACTTACTTCAAACAAATCAAAAATCGTTGATGAATTTAAGTTAAATTTGGAGGAATAAAGTGAGTGTAGGTTTATTAGGTAATAAGATTGGTATGACTCAAATTTTTGATGAGTCTGGAAATATTATTCCAGTAACGATTTTAAAAGTAGGACCTTGTATTATAACACAAGTAAAGACCCAAGATCGAGATGGGTATAATTCAGTTCAAATTGGATATGGAAATGTTTCGGCTAAATTATTGACACAGCCTGTTCTCGGGCATCTCCAAAAATCAAATCTTCAACCATTAAGATATTTAAAAGAATTTTATGTTCCAAAAGATCATGAATTTAAATTGGGACAAATTCTAAATGTGGATAGTTTTTCTGCAGGTCAATTTATAAATGTTCAAGGAAAAACTATTGGGAAAGGGTTTTCTGGACTTCAAAAACGTTATAATTTTACACGGGGTCCAATGACACATGGTTCTAAGAATCATCGAGCTCCTGGATCAATTGGTATGGGTACAACACCTGGACGTGTATTACCTCGTAAAAAAATGGCAGGTCAGTTAGGAAACAAAGTTGTAACTATTAAAAAATTAAAGATTATTCAAACCAATTTAGAAGAAAATATTTTAGTAATCAAAGGATCAGTTCCTGGAAAACCAGGAAATTTGTTAAGTATTGTTCCTTCGGAATAAATTTGTTTATATTAGAAATAAAATATATTAAAGGATACGATATGACAGTTCAAAAATTTATAACATATAATCCAGTCAAGATTAATGGTCAACAAAGTGATACTAAACACAAATTAATCTTAAATGTTTTAGAAACGTCGGGTAATTATTTAGTACACAAAGATCTTTTAAGACATTTTTGCTCTCAAAAACAGGGGACAGTTTCGACAAAAACGAGAAGTGAGGTTCGTGGAGGGGGTAGTAAACCCTGGCGTCAAAAAGGAACAGGTCGAGCACGGGCTGGATCAAATCGTTCACCTTTATGGAAAGGTGGTGGTGTTATTTTTGGTCCAAAACCCAAAACAACGTCGTTAAAATTAAATAAAAAAGAACGACAGTTATCATTACAAACATTATTTTATAACAAACGAAATAAGGTCCTATTAATTGAGAACTTAGAAACTGAATTTCTAAATTCAAAGACAACTGCTTTTTTAAAGATTTGCAAAGAATGTAATGTAATAACAACACAAAAATTATTAATTATTACATCAAAAAAAACAATACCTTTGAAATTGGCAACACAGAATCTTAAAAATGTTGAGCTCATTTTAGCTTCGAATTTAAATACATTAAGTTTATTAAAAGCTGAACAAATAATTTTAACGTCATCAGCACTAATTGACATTCAGGAGATTTATTGTGAATAATCATGCTAATACAATTAAATATCCGATTATTACGGATAAAGCGACTAGGCTTTTAGAAAATAATCAGTATAGTTTCATTGTTGATCGCTATTCGAATAAAAATAATATTAAAGAAGCGATTGAATACTTATTCAAAGTTAAAGTCATTAAGATTAATACGTGTCGCCTTCCACGCAAAAAAAAACGTGTTGGTAAATATATTGGTTGGAAATCTCAATACAAAAAAGCAATTGTAAGATTGTCAGATGGTGACACAATAAATTTATTTACAGAAAATTAATCATTTATGAGTATTCGTCTTTATAAATCATATACACCAGGTACAAGAAACCGTGCATTGTCAAGTTTTAGTGAAATTACAAAGTCAAAGCCTGAAAAAACGTTAATCAAACAAAATCATCGTTACAAAGGACGAAATAATCGTGGAGTGATTACCATTCGTCATCGAGGTGGAGGTCATAAACGACGCTATCGTATTATTGATTTCAAACGAAATAAACACAATATTGAAGGAACGGTGGCAGCAGTTGAATATGATCCAAATCGAAATGCACGAATTGCTTTGGTTCATTATCTAGATGGTGAAAAACGCTATATTTTGTATCCCAAAAACTTAAAAGTAGGCGATAAAATAGTTTCAGGTTCAAATTCTCCATTAAATATCGGAAACGCTTTGCCATTATCCGAGATACCATTAGGATCATCAGTGCATAATATTGAATTAATTCCAAAAAAAGGAGGCCAAATTGTACGAGCTGGGGGAACCTCGGCAAAAATTTTAGCCAAAGAAGGCAATTATATTACGTTACGATTACCTTCGAAAGAAATTCGTTTAATTCAGAAAAATTGTTTTGCCACAATTGGTGAAGTCAGTAATAATGATTCCTTTTTGGTCCAAAGTGGGAAAGCAGGACGTACTAGATGGTTAGGGAAACGTCCTACAGTTCGAGGTTCTGTTATGAATCCATGTGATCATCCGCATGGTGGTGGAGAAGGGCGTGCACCTATTGGCCGAAGTCGACCTTTAACTCCATGGGGAAAACCAGCATTAGGTATGAAAACACGCAAAAGAAAAAAATTAAGTGATGCATTTATTCTTCGCCGTTCATAAGTATTAACCTAAAAATTAAGATTAAGAAAATATTCTAAGATGTCAAGATCAATAAAAAAAAGTCCATTTGTTGCTTATTCTTTATTAAAAAAATTAAATACATTAAGCCAAACTGGAAAAAAAGACACCATTACCACATGGTCAAGAGCTTCTACAATTTTACCTAGCATGGTGGGTTGCACAATTGCAGTTCATAATGGCAAACAGCATGTTCCGATTTTTATTTCCGATCAATTAGTTGGTCATAAGTTAGGGGAGTTCGTTTCTACTAGAAATTTTCGCTCACATATTAAAATGGATAAAAAAACAAAACGCTAAAAATTAACGCATTTAATCAAATTTTTTATGAAGCCAAATCTTGTTTTTAAAAAATCTATTGAACAAAATTCTCATCTTGTAGAATTGGAATCGGGTCTAACTCCTTATGGAGCTATATGTTTGTGTAAGGAAGAGAAAAAAAAAGAGAAAGCTGAAACAAAAAAAAGAAAAAAGAAAAAAAAAGTTGAATCTCCTTTCAGCTATGATTTAACACTCGACAAGGTGCAGTCATTTCGAATTCAATATGATTCTAATTTATCTTTACTCTCAAAATCGGTTTTAAATAGTTTCCAAAATAAATATATTTATCATGCAATTAATGATATTTTACATCTTTTAGATTCAATTCCTACAGAACGAGATAAACTCTTAGCAATTTTATATTCTCCTATGATTTCGTTGCAAAATGATTTTTCAATAAATTTTTTCGATATTTGGATTCACCAAATTCATATTGAGGAAGTTTTCAAACCGAATAAATTTCTTCGCGCAAAATCTAACATTAAAACGTTAGCAGAAACCACTTATATTACGATTGAGCTTTTGTATAAAGAGACGCCTCCTAAAAAAGAAAAAGAAGTTCTTTGGTAGTCCATCAAAATGCTCAACTAGATTTAATAAAAATTATTATGTCAAATACTCAATCCGTTATAGCAGTAGCAAAGTATATTCGCATGTCACCTCATAAAATTAGACGAGTGATTGATCAAATTCGGGGTAAATCTTATCAAGAAGCATTAATGGTTTTAGAATTTTTACCTTACGATGCAGGTGGTCCTATATGGCAAATTATTCATTCTGCGGCTGCTAATGCAAAGCATAATTATAAATTGGATAAAAAAAAATTAATTATTGATACAATTTTTGCTAACGAAGGTCCAAAATTAAAGCGAATTCGACCGCGAGCTCAAGGAAGAGCTTATAAAATTCTAAAACCTACTTGTCATATTACTGTAATAATGAAAGTAATTAAGTAAAAATATTAAACACTAAATTTAAAACATATATGGGCCAAAAAACACATCCTTTAGGATTTAGATTAGGTATTACACAGGAACACAAAGCAACGTGGTATACTAACTTTAATCAATATGCGAATGTTTTAAAAGAAGATGATTTTCTTCGAACTTATTTAAAAACAATTTCTAAATCGCATAGTATTGCGACTGTTCAAATTAATCGAAATGGTTTAAATGATCATGTTCAATTAAATGTTTTCACAGGCAAACCTGGTGTATTAGTAGGTGATCGTGGTAATAATCTTCAGATTATTTCAGCCAATTTGAAAAATTTTTTACCTAGCAACCGTCAACTGACAGTAAATGTTTTCGAAATCGAAAAAGTAGATTTAAATGCAACATTACTTGCTAATCTAGTTGCTGAACAATTAGAAAAACGCGTAGCTTTTCGTCGAGCTATCCGTGAGGCTTTACAAAGAGCACAAAAACAAAATGTAAATGGTATAAAAATTCAAGTGTCTGGTCGTCTAAATGGGGCTGAAATTGCTCGAAGTGAATGGATCCGGGAAGGTCGTGTTCCTTTACAGACACTACGCGCAGATATTGATTATGCTACACAGGAAGCAAATACTATTTATGGAGTTTTAGGAATCAAAATTTGGTTATTTAAAAGTGAAATTTTAGTTAAATAAAAGAAGAAATTATCAAAATAAAAATTTATTATGTTAAGTCCAAAAAGAACAAAATATAGAAAGTATCATCGTGGTCGTATGCGTGGTAAAAAAACTCGTGGTAACGAAATTTGTTTTGGTAATTTTGGTTTACAAGCTTTGGAGCCGACGTGGATTACTTCGCGTCAAATCGAAGCAGCACGCCGAACAATCACTCGTTATACGAAACGTGGGGCATCTTTATGGATTCGAATTTTCCCTGATAAGACAGTAACTGCTCGTGCAGCGGAATCCAGAATGGGTTCTGGAAAAGGTGCTGTTGATTATTGGGTAGCGGTTATTAAACCAGGTACAATTTTATTTGAAATCGGTTCGGTTCCAGAAGAAGTTGCTCGAGGTGCTCTAAATTTGGCTGCTTATAAATTGCCTATTAAAACAAAATTTATTACCAAAAATACTATTCATTAAACTATATGAGTTTTCCTAAATTTACTGAAATTAGTTCACTTTCAAATTCAGAACTTTCCGAAAAAATTATTGAAACTGAAACTCAGCTATTTAATCTCCGTTTTAAAAAAGCAACACGTCAGAATTTTAAATCACATGAAATTAAAAGAGTTAAGCTACGGTTAGCACAACTTAAAACACTTTTAACAATTAGATTAAAGAATTTGAAGGTTGAAAGTTCAATAATCTAATCCTAAAATTTGAATCATTATTTATTAAAAAAATTAAGGAGTTTTCGATGCCAGTCAATCAACAAATTGGTATTGTAATCAGCAACAAAATGCAAAAAACAATTGTAGTCAAAGTGGAAAATCGTTATCCACATCCAATTTATTCTAAAACATTAATTAGAACAAAAAAATACTTGGCACATGATGAATACGAAGAATGTAATATTGGTGATCAAGTTCTAGTTCAAGAATGTCGACCATTAAGTAAGCGTAAGCGATGTAAATTAATTAAAATTCTTACAAAATCATCTTTAATAAGTTAAATAATATTTTATGATTTATCCTCAAACGATGTTAACAGTAGCTGATAATACTGGCGCTAAGAAAGTGATGTGTATACGAATATTAGGTGGAAACAAAAAGTATGCAAAAATTGGCGATACAATTATTGCAGTTGTAAAGGAGGCAATTCCTAATATGCCAGTTAAACGGTCAGACATTGTTCGAGCTATTGTAGTTCGAACAAAAAAAAGTATTCGTCGGCAAGATGGTATGTATATCCGATTCGATGATAATGCTGTCGTGATTGTAAATATGGATAATAACCCACGTGGGACACGTGTATTCGGACCAGTGGCTAGAGAAATTCGTGATAAAAGTTATTCGAAAATTATATCGTTAGCCCCGGAGGTTTTATAAATGCCTAAAAAATCTAAAATACATGTAAGAATTGGCGATCAAGTTCGAATTATTTCAGGTTTTTCCAAAAATGAAGTTGGAGAAATAAGTCAAATTAATCGAAAAACAGGAAAAGTTCTTGTAAAAGGAATTAACTTTAAATTTAAACATGTAAAATCAACTTCTAAAAATGAAATTGGAGAGATTAAACAACTAGAAGCGTTTATTCATCATTCAAATGTAAAATTAAATGTAAAAGAAATATTATAATATGTTAAATCAACATTCTTTAGATGAAATTGCGGATATTTATAATTTACTTGGGGATATAAGAAAAGAGTATGAAATTGGAATTAGACCTATTTTGATGAAAAATAGCCCAAAATTATTTCGAAATTTGCATACGGTTCCAAAATTAAAAAAAATTATTGTCAATCGTGGCTTAGGTTTAGCTGCTCAAAACAGTAATGTTCTCAAAAAGAATATTCAAGAATTTGAGAAAATTACTGGTCAAAAACCGATTGTTACAAAAGCTAAAAAGGCTATTGCAGGTTTCAAAATTCGTGAAGAAATGGAACTAGGATTAAGTGTTACATTGCGTAATGAAAAAATGTACACATTTTTAACGAAATTGCTTTTCTTTACTTTTGCTCAAATTCGAGATTTTCGCGGTTTATCATTGCGTAGTTTTGATAAATCCGGCAATTATACCTTCGGTTTAAAAGAGCAGTTAATTTTTCCAGAAATTGAATATGATGAAGTCGATCAAATTCAAGGTTTTACAATTAATATAGTGATTGATCATAATTCTCCAAAATATAGAAAAAGTTCAATTGATAAAATCTTAAATGGAATAATTTTATTCAAATTTTTACGCTTTCCATTGAATGAGTGCGGGTATTATGGAAAGTATGATTCTTTCTCTGAAATTAATCAAACTTGGGATAAAAAACGTCATTTAAAACGAAAACGTTGGTCACAAGACTAATCATTCAGGAATATAATTAATAAGGAGTAATTTGTGGTAACTGATACGATTTCAGATATGTTAACAAGAATTCGAAATGCGAATATGGTAAAACATCAAATTGTGGTTATTCCAGCAAGTAAAATGTCTATTGCAATCGCAGAAATTTTAAAAATTGAAGGATTTATTGAAAATTTTGAAGATTATATTGAAAATAATAAAAAATATTTATTGATTTTTTTGAAATATATGGGTAAGGATCGTAAGCCTGTTATTTGTAAGATTGAACGCGTTAGTAAACCAGGTCTAAGAGTTTATTCAAATGCAAAAGAATTACCGAAGATCTTAGATGATCTAGGTATTGCTATCATTTCAACTTCCAAAGGAGTTATGACAAATTTGAAAGCGAAAGAACTTGGAATTGGTGGAGAAGTTTTATGTTACATTTGGTAATAATTAAGGAGTTTTTAACATGTCACGTATAGGAAAATTATCAATTAATATACCAATTGATGTTGAGATAAAACAGGATAACTCAAAGCTTACTGTAAAAGGAAAATTTGGCACTTTAGATATTGAATTGCCAGAAAATTTAACAGTCCTACAAGAAGAACAAGAAATCAAATTAAATCGACAAAATAATACGAAAAACACTCGATCTTTACATGGGTTATATCGGACATTAATTCATAATATGGTTATTGGTGTTTCAAAACAGTTTGAATTAACTCTAATTTTAAAAGGCGTTGGATTCAGAGCAGCTGTACAAGGAAAAGATATTGTTTTAAATTTAGGTTATAGTCATCCTGTCAAAATTGAAATCCCAGAAACAGTTTCTGTGGAAGTTATTCAAAATACAACCATTAATTTAAAATCGTGTGACAAAGAATTATTAGGTTTATTTGCTGCTAATATTCGAGCATGGAGAAAACCTGAACCTTATAAGGGTAAAGGGGTTTTGTATAAAGATGAACGCATTATTCGTAAAGCTGGTAAATCAGCGAAGTAATTTTTTCTTGTATTGTAAAATAATCATAGTTCTACTAACGTAAAACAGGGAAACAAATGTTTGGATTACTTGATTTTATAATTCTTAAAACCTTATAAAAGCACAAAGTTTAATATGAAATTTTCGCCACGAAACTTATTGAAATTAAAAAGTAAAAATAAAAAGTTAAAGCCAAATAAATATAAAAAATTAAAACGTGAATCATTACGCGGTCGCATAAAAGGAACGTTCGAACGACCTAGATTATCTGTTTATCGTTCAAATGAAAATATTTATGCACAAATTATTGATGATACTAATTCACAAACATTAATTTCCTGCTCAACTTTAGACCGATCTATCAAACTTGTTGTATCAACTGGTCGAACTTGTGCTGCTTCAAAATTAATGGGACAAAAATTAGCAGAATTAAGTTTAAAAAAAAATATAACAAAAATTGTTTTTGATCGAGGACCTTATTTATATCACGGTCGAATAAAAGCGTTGGCCGATGGAGCACGAGCAGGTGGTTTAGAATTTTAATTTTATAAATTGCATTAAAATAAATTTTATGAATAATGATTTAAAAAAAGTAAATAAATTAAAAAAAAAAATTAGACGTACTCAAGAACCCAAATTAGTTGAACGATTAATTAAAATTAGTAGGGTTTCAAAAGTGACAAAAGGTGGAAAAAAATTAAGTTTTCGTGCAATCGTAGTTGTTGGTGATGAAAATGGCAAGGTAGGAGTTGGAGTTGCGAAAGCGAATGATGTGGTAAATGCATTTAAAAAAGCAAAAACAGATGGTCGCAAAAACTTAATTCGATTTCCAATTACAAAATCATTAAGTCTTCCTCATCACGTTTCTGGAACATTTGGAGCTTGTAAAGTAATTATGCGGCCTTCCATTGAAGGTTCTGGGGTTATTGCTGGGGGTGCTGTTCGAATTGTTTTAGAAGTAGCAGGTGTTAAAAATGTTATTGCTAAACAATTAGGTTCTAATAATTTATTAAATAATGCTCGAGCTGCCATTTGTGCTTTGAATAATTTAACGACGAGATCACAAATTATTAAAAAACGAGATTTAGATTTCAAATAAGAAATTAAATGATTACTAAAAACCATTATGGAAAGAGTCAGAAGAGAAATACAGACTATCTTATTTAAACGTTTATTTATTACAATTGGGATTTTGCTAATTCTTCGATTAGGAACTTTATTTCCTGTTCCAGGTATTAATCAAGTTGCTCTGTCTTCTTACATTCAAACTCAGCCGTTTACTCGTAATATAATAAGTATGTTTTCAAGTAAAAATACATTTGTTATTGGATTATTTACATTAAATATTTTTCCATATATTAATGCTTCTATTCTTATTCAACTTATCTTAGCGTTTTCACCAAAACTTTCAAAATTACAAAAAGAAGGTGATTTGTCAGGCCGACGTTATATTAATCGTTTAACAAAAATTTTTACATTAATCTGGGCAATTATTCAAAGCGTCAGTTTAACTGTATACTTAAAACAGATCTTGTATGATTGGAATTATAAATTAGCATTTGAAATTGTTATGTGGTTAATTACTGGAGCCATGATTGTCTTATGGTTAAGTGAATTGATAACAGAATACGGACTTGGCAATGGTTCTTCCTTACTTATTTATATTAACATAATTTCAAGTTTGCCTAATTTGATACGAACATTTTTCTTAGAAAATTCGCAAAACTATACGATACTTTCATTATTTCAAACTTTTGGTTTAATTATAATTTCTTTATATGGAATTGTATTTTTGCAACAAGGTGTTCGAATTGTTCCATTAATTTCATCAAAACAATTAAATCAAGGTACTAACCAAAACTTAGAAACAAGTAATAATTATCTTCCATTACGATTTAATCAAGCAGGTGTAATGCCTATTATTTTAACAACTGCAGTTTTAGTTGTTCCAAATTATGTTAATAATTTAGGTTTATTTCCAAAAATTTTATTACCTATACCAATTGAATTATCAAAAATCTTATATTGGTGTAGTTATTTTCTCTTAAGTCTTGTTTTTAGTTCATTTTATTCGACAATTGTCTTAAACCCGAAAGATATATCAGATCAATTGCAACGGATGGCTGTTGCGATTCCCGGTGTTCGTCCTGGAATTCAAACGACTTTTTATCTTAAACAAGTAATGAAACGGGTAACAATAATTGGATCAATTATGCTTGCTACCTTAACAACTGTACCCAATTTTCTTGAGTCTACTTTAAATATTACAAATTTGAATGGCTTGAGTATCAGTTCACTGTTTATTTTGGCTGGTGTTATTTTGGATTTGGCCCGTGAAATCAACAACATTTATTATTCAAATATTTATAATAATATATATCAATAATCATAATAAAAATATTACAATGAAAGTTAGACCGTCAGTAAAAAAGATGTGCGATAAGTGTCGAGTAATTAAACGACATGGAAAAATTATGGTAATTTGTTTAAACCCAAAACATAAACAACGTCAAGGATAAAATTTAAAAGGAGCAAAAAATGGTTAGATTAGTTGGAGTTGATTTACCAAGGAATAAGCGGATCGCGTATTCTCTTACTTATATTCATGGAGTTGGTTTAACCTCGGCAAAGAATATTATTAAACTTGCGAAGATTAATCCTGAGGTTCGAACAAGTGATTTAACAACTGAACAAATAGTTGCTTTACGACAAACTCTCGAAGAAAGTGGGTTAAGATTAGAAGGTGATCTTCGAAGATTTAACGGTCTGAACATTAAACGGTTAAATGAAATTAATTGTCATCGAGGGAAAAGACATCGAAATAGTTTACCGGTTCGTGGCCAACGTACTAGAACAAATGCTCGTTCACGTCGTGGTTCTAAAAAAACTGTTGCGGGTAAAAGTAAGTAGAGTTTGATTACTAAATTATATTGAGTTAAAATTTTATATGTCACAAACAACAAAACGCGATAAAACAATGTTCACAAATGGTATTGTTCATATTCAATCTACCTTTAATAATACAATTATAACAATAACCAATTTAAATGGTAATACAATTTCCTGGGCATCTGCAGGAAGTTCCGGATTTAAGGGCTCTCGAAAAAATACACCCTTTGCAGCCCAAATTGCTGCTAGAAATGTTGCATTAAATGCATTGAATTCAGGTATGAAAAGTGTTGAAATTTTAGTAAAAGGACAAGGTTCAGGCCGTGAAACAGCAATCCGAGCAATTGAAGGCGTAGGCTTAGATATTGTTTCAATTCAAGATATCACAGCTGTTCCACATAATGGGTGTCGGCCACCAAAACGACGTCGAGTTTAAAAATTTTACTGATCTATACTATATACATAAATTAATGGATAATCTTTCGATTAAATCACTTACTTCAGAGACAATTGAATCGGGTACTTGTTATGAACAATTTGTTATTGATTCATTAAGACCAGGACAGGGAATAACTGTTGGTAATCAATTACGACGAGTTCTTTTAGCGGATTTAGGGGGAATCGCTATTACCGCAGTTCGAATTGCTGGTATAACACATGAGTTTTCAACTATTCCAGGAGTACGAGAAGATATTTTAGAAATTTTATTAAATTTAAAAGGGATTGTTCTAAAAAGTGAAAATAAACATGTTCAATGTGGTAGATTAAAAGTTCAAGGACCATGTGTTATTACTGCTGATCTAATTGAACTTCCTTCAGGATTAGAAATTATAAATCCTAACCACTATATTGCAACTGTCGCAACTTCAAATATGATTGAAATGGAATTAAATTTTGTTTATGGAAGCGGTTATCAGCTAGCATCTCAGCCTATATCGACAGAAGATGACGATTATTTGCAATTAGATACAATATTCATGCCAGTTCAAAAAGTTGATTTTAAAATTGAAAGCGTTTATGATTCTTCTAACAATATAAGAGAACGTTTGTTCTTGGAAATTTGGACAAATGGAAGTATTTCACCAGCCGAGGCAGTGAAATCGGCATCGCAAATCATTATTGATTTGTTCATATCATTAATTGATAATGAAAAGAAAATCGAAACGGATAAAATCCAAGTTGAACCTAAAGTTACTAGTCTTGAACCTTACACAAATATTGCAATTGAAGAATTACATTTATCAGTAAGGGCTTATAATTGTTTGAAAAAAGCACAAATTAATACAGTGGGTGACTTGTTGCAGTATTCGCCAAAAAAACTTCAGGAGCTTAAGAATTTTGGAAAAAAATCATCGGATGAGGTGTTTTCCACATTAAAAAACAAATTAGGTATTATTTTAAAATAAAATAAACTATTTTATAAAAAATTATGAATTCATTAAATAAAACATTTTTGCCAGTTCAAAATTACAAAAATCGAAATTGGCTTATAATTGATTGCGAAGGGCAAAAATTAGGGCGTTTAGCAACAACAATTGTTTCGTTGTTGAAAGGAAAAATAAAACCACATTATTCTCCATCTATCGATGTTGGAGATTATGTTATATTAATTAATGCTGAGAAAATTTTAATCAATGGACAAAATAAGCATTATATTGTGAATAATCCAGGTCGGCCCGGACATGCTTTAAAGATTCGAAGTGTTTCAGATTCATTACCAGAATTTACAATAAAGCAGGCTGTTAAAAGAATGTTAACGAAATCTGAAACTAAGCGTTTAATGCGAAGATTAAGAATTTTTAATAATCATATGCATATTCATTTAGCTCAAAATCCAATTGAAGTTAATCTTTCTGATCTCTCGAAAATTTTGGAACCGAATTAATCTATTGCAAATATCTTAAAATAATTCAACAAAAAATACTAACAGTCTATAAATAATTAGAAATCTATGAGTTTTAAAAATGAATTAATTTTTCAAAAGAATAACATTGGACTTGGAAAACGCAAAGAAGCAGTTGCACGAGTTTTTTTAGTGCCTGGAGAAGGAAAATTAATAATAAACAAGATTGCCGGAGAACAATATTTGCAATACAATGATGTTTATTTGAATACTCTTTGGGCTCCATTACGAAAACTAAATTTAGAAAATCAGTTTAGTATTATTGCAAATGTTAAAGGAGGTGGTTTAACGGGTCAATCTCAAGCTATTCAATTAGGAGTAACACGATTATTATGTACAATTGATAAAAATTATCGAAGTACTTTGAAGCCATTGGGATTCTTAACGCGAGATTCTCGAATCAAAGAACGTAAAAAATATGGATTAAGAAAAGCGAGAAAAGCACCACAATATTCAAAACGTTAGATTTATTCTTTAAAAAAATTAATTATGTCAAAATCTACTACACAGTCTAAATGGTTCGAATCTGCTCCTGTATTATGCGATGGAAAACCCTTATGCTTTATTGGTTCAACGAAATCGCAGTTACAAGTTGATATTTGGCTAGCGAATCATGCCTTTTATACAAATTCACAAGTCATGGTTGATAGTGAAGGTCGGGTCGAAAAATTTATGAAAAAATATAACCTAGATATTACTCCAAGTTAATTTTATTAATTAGTAAATAAAATAATTATGCCAACAATTCAACAGTTAGTTCGTTCATCACGAATACAAATAAAGAAAAAAACTAAGTCACCCGCTTTAGTGAATTGTCCTCAACGCCGTGGTGTTTGTACACGTGTTTATACGACAACACCAAAAAAACCGAATTCTGCAATTCGAAAAGTAGCTCGCGTTCGCTTAACCTCAGGTTTTGAAGTAACAGCTTATATACCAGGTATCGGACACAATTTGCAAGAACATTCAGTTGTTTTGATCCGAGGAGGTCGAGTAAAAGATTTACCCGGTGTGCGTTATCATATTGTTCGTGGAACATTAGATACAGGGGGTGTACAAAATCGAACACAAGGCCGTTCAAAATATGGTGTGAAAAAACCTAGATCAGAAAAATAGCTTTTATTTTTCCGATACTTGAAAATAATGCAAGGAAATGCCTTAAAAATTAATAATTTGAAAAATTTATTTACAGAAAACTTTATTTATTTTTATTATGTCGCGTAGAAATATTTCGAAAAAACGTTTCACACAACTTGATTCGGTTAATAATAGTTATTTAGTTAGTTTATTAATAACTCGAATTTTAAAATCTGGAAAAAAAACAATTGCGAAAAAAATTGTTTATCAATCATTTGATATTATTCAAAAAAAAACTAATGAAAATCCATTAATTATTTTTGAAAAAGCTATTAGAAATGCTAGTCCCGTTGTTGAAGTTAAATCTCGTCGAGTCGGCGGTTCAACTTATCAAGTGCCAATTGAAATAAGTAGTTTTCGTGCTACTAATTTATCTTTGCGCTGGATTTTGCAATGTGCACACCAACGTGTAGGTCGAAGTATGGCCATAAAATTAGCAAATGAAATTATTGACACATCGAATAATATGGGTAATACTATAAAGAAAAAAGAAGAAACTCATAAGATGGCAGAAGCAAACAAAGCTTTTGCACATTTTAGATATTAATCTCGCTAAAAGCTAAAATAGAAACTTATATATGTATAAAGGAATTTAACAATGGCACGTGAAAAATTTGAACGAAATAAACCTCATGTTAATATTGGAACAATTGGACATGTAGATCATGGAAAAACTACTTTAACTGCAGCAATTACAGCTACTTTAGCTTTAGAGGGTAATGCAACGGTAAAAGATTATGCTGATATTGATGGTGCCCCTGAAGAACGTGCTCGTGGTATTACAATTAATACGGCTCACGTAGAGTATGAAACAGAAAACCGACACTATGCTCATGTAGACTGTCCTGGACACGCGGATTATGTTAAAAACATGATTACAGGTGCTGCTCAAATGGATGGTGCAATTTTAGTAGTATCCGCTGCAGATGGTCCAATGCCTCAAACTCGTGAACATATTTTATTATCAAAGCAGGTAGGTGTGCCAGACATTGTTGTTTTTCTAAACAAAGAAGATCAAGTTGATGATGCAGAATTATTAGAATTAGTTGAATTGGAAGTTCGAGAATTACTTTCTGCTTACGATTTCCCCGGCGAAGATATTCCAATTCGAACTGGTTCAGCTTTGCAAGCAATTGAAGCAATTAATTTAAATCCAGAATTGAAACGGGGAGATAATCCCTGGGTTGATAAGATTTATGCCTTAATGGATGCCGTAGATGAATATATACCAACTCCTGAACGTGACACTGAAAAAACTTTTTTAATGGCAATTGAAGATGTTTTTTCAATTACAGGTCGAGGAACTGTTGCGACAGGCCGTATTGAGCGTGGTATTGTAAAAGTAGGTGATAATGTTGAAATCGTTGGAATTGGAGAAACGCAAGAAACAACCATTACCGGAATCGAAATGTTCCAAAAAACGTTGGATGAAGGATTTGCTGGAGATAACGTAGGAATTTTATTGCGTGGTGTTACACGTGAAGACATAGAACGTGGAATGGTCTTAGCTCAACCTGGAACAATTACTCCACATACAAACTTTGAATCGGAAGTTTACGTTTTAACAAAAGATGAAGGCGGACGACATACTCCATTCTTCTCAGGCTATCGACCACAATTCTATGTTCGAACAACAGATGTTACTGGTGCGATTACTCAGTTTACTGCGGATGATGGTTCTACTGTTCAAATGGTGATGCCTGGTGATCGAATTAAAATGACAGCAGAACTTATTTATCCAGTTGCAATTGAAGAAGGAATGCGATTTGCAATTCGTGAAGGGGGTCGTACTATTGGTGCTGGTGTAGTTTCTAAAATTGTTAAATAAATAAAGACTTTTATGAAAATAAAAACCGATGCAAAAATTCGAGTAAGATTAGAATCTTTTAGTCATGAATTACTAGGGAGTTCATGCCAAAAAATTCTTCAAATTTTTAAAGCAACTTCACTTCATTCTATTGGAGTTGTCTCATTACCAACTCGTAAACGTATTTATTGTGTTTTACGATCACCCCATGTAGATAAAGATTCTAGAGAACACTTTGAAATTCGAGTTCATAAACGAATTTTAGAAATTTATTATGATTCTGAAACACCCGTTTTTGATCTACTTTCATCACTGGATCTACCCGCTGGTGTTTTTTATAGAGTTTGTCTATTATAATTAAATTCTAAAATAATCTAAAAATTCTAATTTTTAGATTGTTTTAGAGTTTATTTCTATTTCTATTTTTTAATAAAAATTTAAGTGAACTAAAATTACAGTTGACAATGAAAGTAGATTTTTAAAATATTTATATAAAAAATTGTCTGTAATTCAAGAATGCTTTTGATTTAATTTCAAAAAACATTCTCGAATTATTGTTAATTATTATTTAAGAGGAAAATGTTATTTTAGTATTCTTCTAGAGAAACTTTTCAGCTTAAGATTTAAAGATCTGGTAAGAGAAAAATTAGCCAGGAAATCTAAAAATTTTTAATATTGTTTCTTATCTTTAGTTTAATTGTTTTTTTCCCTTTTATATGAAAAATTAATTTTTATATGAGGAATTACAACTGTTTTGGTTAGAATTTCAAAACAACGTACAAAAAATCGTCAAATATTCTATTCTTAGAATGGTTAAATAGTATCTTAGATAGTTATTAGATTTAAACGAGTAGCAACCAAAAAGTAAATTATAACCCCAAGACCTGTTAAAAGATTAAGTCTTTGTTCTGAAGAAAGTGAAGAATCTAAAAATTCATTTTTTGTTGCAAAACTTGCTAAACCTAAGCTTTCTTGCGGTACTTGCAAGATTACAATACAAATTAAAAAGATATCTATAATAGTTCCCAATAGTTTAATCATAGCTTAATATTTTCGTTGATTGAAGTATTATTGATTTTTAGAAAAGTTTTTGAATATCTTACTCTTCAATTTCAAAAACTTCTTTAAAAATTTTAGCCACTTTATCACCTGAATCAATAGATTCTAAAGGATCTTTTCGTAATCTATGCCGTAAACATAATGTGATAATGTTTGAAATATCTTCTATTGATACTTTATCACGATCATTATAAGCTGCGTGTGCTTTTGCAGCACGATTTGTAACGATATCTCCTCGTAAACCATCTACGTCTAAACGACTACAAACTTCTGAAATTTTAACACGTAAATCATAATCAATTTCAACGTTAGGTAATAATTGTTGTGCTGCAACAATTTTATCCCGCAGCTCTTGTTGTTGGTTTTCATAATTTTCAAGCCAAACCATCGGAGCTTGATCAAAAGATGTTCGTTCTTCTACTACTTTGACCCGCAAAATAGGATCTTTGACTGTTCGAATCTCAGCATGCATACCAAATCTATCCAATAATTGAGGACGTAACTCTCCTTCTTCTGGATTTCCTGAACCTACTAACACAAAGCGAGCTGGGTGGCGAATTGAAATTCCTTCTCGTTCTACTGTATTCCAGCCTGAAGCTGCTGAATCTAATAATATATCAACTAAATGGTCATCTAACAAGTTAACTTCATCAACATATAATAAACCTCGATTAGCTTTAGCCAGTAAACCAGGTTCAAATGCTTTTATACCCTCTGTTAAAGCCTTTTCAATATCGATTGTTCCACAGACACGGTCTTCTGTTGCTCCTAAAGGTAAATCAATCATTGGAATTTTGATAAATTCCGTTTTAATTTCTTGATTATTTTGAATAGCGGATTTAACTTCATTACCCATCAAATCTAAATCTGATTTATGAGAATTGAATGGGTCTTCTTTAACTACTTCAATTTTTGGCAATAAATCAGTAATTGCACGAATTGTTGTTGACTTACCTGTTCCACGATCCCCCATAATCATTACTCCACCGATTTTTGGATCAATTACATTTAATTGTAGTGCTAACTTCATTTCTTCTTGTCCTACAATTGCTGTAAAAGGAAAAACAGGTGTACTGAATTTCTTTAAATCTTCTGTTACCATAATTTGTTATCTTTAATAGAACGAGTTAATAATTATTCATATAATGTTGAACCTAATCTGATTGCCAAAACACCAGCCAATAAGGCTATACATAAAGCTGTGTATATCTGTGAATCATAAATCATAAAAAAACTCCATAATATATTAATTAGTTTTTGATTCTAAAGATTTTTCTTTAAGAATTTTGAATATTAATTCAAAATCTTATTTATAATTGTAAATTAAATTAATAAAAATCAATTACTTTTTAATTTTAATAAATTTTCACTACCAACTTGACTTAACTACTCCTGGTAATAAACACTGATGAGCCATTTCACGGAAAACATGCCGGGATAAACCAAAATCTTGAAAGACTCCACGAGGACGTCCTGTTTTCCAACATCGATTTCGGATTCTAGTTTTTGCACTGTTACGCGGTAATTTTTGTAATTCAGAATGAAGATTTAATTTTTCATTAAAATTGTTAGTCGTTTTATATCTTTTTAATAAATTTTCACGTTTTAGTGCATATTTTTTAGTTAGCTTAATCCGCTTTTTTTCACGTTCAATCATGCTTTTTTTTGCCATAAAGATTTTTAAATTCTATATAAATAAAAGGTTTAGTTAAGTTTATGAGATACATCTAGTTTTTGCAAGTAAAATATAAAATAGTATTTAATGATAGTATAAAATTGAAAACTTTAAAAGTTTTCAATTTTGTACCATTATTTTGAAGGTAAAACTGTGTATTCACTTACAAATTTACGGAATTGATTCCCTTCAATTGTTTCTATATCTAACAATTTTTCAACTGTTAAATCAATTATAACTCGATTATCTAAAATAATTTCTGTAGCAACTTGTTCGCAATAATTTACAATCTTGCAAACTTCAGAATCAATTCTATCAGTAATCGCTTCATTCGTTTCTCCACCTAAAAACATTTGTTCATTAGTAGTATTTTCTAAAGCAATTGGTCCAATATTAGACATTCCATATCGAGTAACCATTTGTCGAGCGATATTTGTTACTTGTTGTAAGTCGCTACTTGCACCAGTTGTTATTTCAGGATCACCAAAGACAACTTGTTCTGTGACACGACCTCCCAAAGTAGCAATAATACGTGCTAATAATTGTGAACGTGAAACTAACATTTGATCTTCTCCTGGTATAAACCAAGTTAAACCTTTTGCTCCTCCTCGAGGAATTAATGTGATTTTTTCAACTTCATCATGATTTTCCAAAACTGATCCAACTATAGCATGGCCTATTTCATGATAAGCAATTAATTTTTTATTTTTGGTATCCTCCATTGAAGCACTTGCAATCCCTCCAATTACTCGATCCACGGCTTCATTAACTTCATTTTTTGTAATCATTTGTTTCTTGTAACGAGTAGCTAATATTGCTGCTTCGTTTAATAAATTTGCTAAATCTGCTCCTGAGAACCCAGGAGTTCGATTAGCTAATTGAACTAATGAAACATCATTGGACAAAGGTTTATTTTTTGCATGAACTTTTAAAATACCGATTCTTCCTAAACGATCCGGTAATCCAACTGTGATTTGTCGATCAAATCGTCCTGGACGTAATAAAGCTCCATCTAAGATATCAACTCGATTTGTTGCACCAACAACAATTACACCTTTGTTTTCTTTGAAACCATCCATTTCAGTTAACAGTTGATTTAACGTTTGTTCACGTTCATCATTTCCACCTCCAATTCCAGCTCCTCGTTCACGGCCCACAGCATCAATTTCATCTATAAAAACAATACATGGTGTATTTTCTGAAGCTTTTTTGAATAAATCACGAATTCGTGCGGCACCAATACCAATAAACATTTCTACAAACTCAGACCCTGCTACACTGTAAAAAGGAACATTAGCTTCATTTGCAATTGCTTTTGCTAATAATGTTTTACCTGTTCCTGGAGGTCCAACTAATAAAACACCCTTTGGAATTTTTGCACCAACAAGAGTATAGCGTTCTGGTTCTTTTAAAAAAGAGACAATTTCTTCAAATTCAGCTTTAGCTTCATCAATACCTGCAATATCATTAAATGAAATTCCTGTCTCTGGATTTTGATCAAATCTTGCTGGTGACTTTCCTAGATTCATAGGTGATGAACCTGAATTACTATCTGAATTTTGGAAAAAAAATAACAAACTTGCAATAAAAATAACTGGTAAAAATAAATTGCTTAGAATTGTTATAATTATGTTTTTGCGCGGAGCAGAATGTGCATCAAAATTAATATTATAATCTTTTAATTTTTGAATTAATTGGGATGCGCCTACGGGAATTTCAACACGAATTGATTGAGGACGATTTCCAAGCTCAGGACTTGATGCTTGAACAATTGCATTACGACTATTATCATATAAGTCTACTTGTTTTACCCAACCCATTTCTAAGTACTCTAAAAAACGACCATAGGTCATTCTTGAGCTACTGACGTTTGTTATAGTTTCATTTTGTGATTGGTTTATATTTAACAAAGGAATATCTAATGTTTGAATTCCAATAAGTAAACAAATAGCAATGAATAAACCAATTAAAATTTTTTGTATTGTATCTCGATTCATTAGATAAAATGTAGTTATGTAATTATTTATGTTTATAAAGTTATTCTCACATTGTAAAATAACATATTTTTTTATTTGAAACCAACTTTAACGACTCGTTCTTAGAAGGATTAAATTTCTATATTAAAACAAATTTGCGAAATATTTCTTATATTTGATTGACAAAAAGAATTTAATTCAATAATATACACTTAGTATTAAAATGTTGATTATATCAATTTAAAGATTGAGTCTATAGTAAATCCATTTATTAACTTCAAAACTTCTTATTATTAATTTTAAATAATAAATTATTACATACTATTTATTTATGCCCAAATTAAAAACCCGTAAAGCTGCAGCTAAACGATATAAAATCACAGGTAATGAAAATTTTTTGCGTCGCCATGCTTATAAGGGTCATTTATTAATGAAAAAATCGAACAAGCAAAAAAGAAAATTATCACAAACAATTTGTGTGAATGACAGTAATATTAAGGCAATTAAATTAATGTTACCTTATTAAGAATTAAAAACATATTCATAATTCATGATAGAGAGTAAACTGGAATTACTCATAAAAAATATAACTATAAAGTAAATAATGGTCAGAGTTAAACGTGGCAATATTGCTCGTAAACGTAGAAAAAAAATCTTATCACTTGCACGTGGGTATCGAGGAGCTCATTCGATTTTATTTCGTGTAGCCAATCAACAAGTAATGAAAGCTTTACGCTATTCCTATGTTAATCGAAAACAAAAAAAACGAATTTTTCGTAAAATTTGGATTAGTCGAATTAATGCTGCTTCAAGGTTAAATGATATTTCATATAGTCAATTAATTCATAACTTTAAACTTTCAAAGATAAATCTAAATCGTAAAATGTTAGCACAACTTGCAGTTTTAGATCCTTCTACTTTTCGGTTATTGGTAGATTCTGAAGGACAAAATTTAAATTGAATTTAAACTTTAGATTCTTAGTTTTTGGTCAAAATTTGACGTTTGAATTTGAAATTTTCTAATCTAATTTTTACAAATGTACGAAAATGATGATTTAAGACAGTTAATCAAAAATTTACCTCTTTTTCTTCAAGAATATTTGCATGATCATCCCGCAAAAGCTCAATTACTTGAAATTGTTCTAGATTTAGGACGTAGACCAGAAGCACGATTTGTTACAGGTCGTGAATATTTATCAAGAAAAATTGTTTCATGGCAAGATTTAGATTACGTCATAAAACGCATCAGTAAATTTAGCAATGAAAACCGTGCAGGAGTTGAACGTACATTGCATCGTATAAGTTGTATTCGGAATCGACAATTTTTAATTAACGGTTTAACCTGTCGTGTCGGTCGAGTAGTTTTTGGTACAATTTCAAGCATCAGAGATTTATTGGAATCTGAAAAATCGATATTAATTCTTGGAAAACCTGGTGTTGGTAAAACAACGATTATTCGTGAAATTGGGCGAGTTTTAGCAGATGAGATGGAAAAACGTGTTATTATAATTGACACCTCTAATGAAATTGCTGGTGATAGCGATATCCCTCATTCGGGAATTGGTCGAGCGAGACGGATGCAAGTAGCAAAAACAGAATTGCAACACCAAGTAATGATTGAAGCGGTTGAAAACCATATGCCAGAAATTATTATTATTGATGAAATTGGAACTGAATTAGAAGTTTTAGCTGCACGAACAATTGCAGAAAAAGGTGTTCAGTTAGTTGGAACTACGCATGGTAATTGTCTCGAAAATATTATTAAAAATCCTTCGCTCGCTGATCTAATCGGGGGAATACAGTATGTTACATTAAGTGATGATGAAGCCAAACGACGAGGAACACAAAAAAGTATTTTAGAACGTAAAGCTTATCCAGCCTTTGAAATAATTATTGAAGTAAATAGCCAAACTTCCTGGACAATCCATGAGGACGTAAAAAACTCAGTGGACTTATTCTTGCGAGAAAATTTTCGATATAATCAAATACGACATTCATTCAAAACTGAAAAAATTAAAATTGGTTTAAAAATTGATAAATTTCCTCAAACTTTATCGAAAAGTCTTGATAATTCTTTAAATAATAGCTGGACATCCATGAATAAAGTTTATTCGAGCCGATCTTTAGAATTAAATCCTAAAAAATTACGAATTTATTCTTATTCGTTATCAAATAATTTGTTAAGAGAAATGTTGTTGAAAAAAAACATAAATTTCAATGTAACCAACGAAGTTGGGACAGCAAATT
>ERZ1740068.284-NODE-284-length-28499-cov-5.889608_pt1 | contig 28499 bp, 23 predicted proteins | sample MGYA00581735_ERZ1740068 | MGnify/ENA primary metagenome ERZ1740068 (study PRJEB43018, sample SAMN04849740) | marine metagenome | isolation source: floating plastic debris | place: Pacific Ocean | collected 2008-08-30 | study: EMG produced TPA metagenomics assembly...
GACAGGCATGCCGCCTTTGATGCATTTCTCCATAACCTCGCAGGATTCTGTGGCAAATTTCATCGGCGGCACGACAAAGCAATTGGAGTTGCTCATGAAAGGCCGGGCGCGCCATTCGTCCTCACCCCCCGCGATCATGCGCAGCATTTTCAAGGCATCGTCGACGAACTCAGGGTCTGAAAACGACGTCCCGATATGCTTGTTTGTCCCAGAGGTGCAAGCGTAGATCGTATTGAGATCCATTTCTTTGTTGTCGAGGATATCACGCGCCACCATGGGCCGCTGACAGAAATGGATGTTGTCCAGAACATCGCAAATCCGCGCGGCATCGTGCAGATCTTGCAGCGTGCTGTCGCGGTAATTGCGGCCGTCAACATCGACCATATTCACCGCAGCGCCCGCAGTGCCGTAATGCACCCGGTTGCCTGAGAGGTTGAGATCCATCTTGCCGTCTCTGCTGGGCAGCGTGACAGACCGGTTTGCCGTCTTCAGGGCGGCGTCAACCACCTCGCGGGGAATGCGAATGCGGCCATCGTCCCCCAGCGTAGACCCTGCGCCGACCAAGTATTCAACGCCTGTGGGCGGCGCATCGGCGAGGCCCACCTCTTCAAGAAGCTGCAAAGCTGTTTGATGAATGCGCTCGATATCGTCCTTCGAGAGGATGTTCAGAGCTGTTGATTCCATACCGGGGCGTATGGAGCGCAGCGCCTCAGGCGTCGGTGCGGCACGGCTTGCACGACGCGCAGCGCGGCCTCCGGAGCGACGGGTCATGGGTTTGTTCATACGGTGTGTCCTTCAGATGAGATTGAATTTCAAAGTTGAAAAACAGATCTCAGGGACGCCCCCGCGCTGCACGACCGCGCACGGCGCCGATCGTGTAGATAATCAATGCGATCTTGCATGTGGCTGTCATCGCATACTCCCTTGTAGCCAGAGCACTATATCTGATTCGTGTGATTTGGCTGTCTTAATAGCGACTGAGGAGAATCCACTGTCTGGCGCTGTGGTCAGATGCGACTTTCATTCCTATATGGCGGACGATAACAGCTATGATCTGATGCCTCGTCGTTACGCAGATATCTACCCGTCCTTGCCCCTCATCAACAGTGAGGCCATGGCCCATGTGTCCGCCGCATCGCTGATGTCACTGCGGTACTTTCAGGCGGACCCGGATACCATGCCAGAGGAGGTCTTTGCGGAACACCACGTTCTGCTCAACCTCAATCCAACCCCGCACCGCGTGCAAAATTGGCGGGATGGAGAGCTGCGCGATTTCACGTACCATGTGCACGAGATTATAGTGACGCCTGCCGGGATCCGGTCGGGATGGCGTTGGTTTGCGAAATCGGACGTCATCGTGGTTACTCTTGATCCGCAAAAAGTCGCGGCTTTCGCACAACGCGAACTTGGGCTGATCCTCGACCGTCAACAGCTGGTGGATCTGCCGCAATTCACGGATCCGGATCTGTGTCAGGCCGGGGTCATGCTGCGCGATGCTCTGGAGAGCGATGATCTTTCCTCTGGCGTGATGTTTGAAGCGATGAGCCGGGTCTTTCTGGTCAAGCTCTTGCAGAAATACGGCAAACAGCGCGCGGAAGAGCTGGCCCTGTCGGCGCGGTTCACATCAGATCATTTTCACCGCGTGCTGGCCTACATTCGCGCCAATCTCGATCAGACAATCACCGTTGATGATCTTGCCCGTGAGGTCGCGATGAGCCCGTCGCATTTTGGGCGCGTGTTCAAGGAAACGCTGGGTGAGACGCCGATGCAGTATGTACTGGCTTACCGGATCGAACAGGCGGTCGACATGATGGCGGAGAAGTCTACGCCCTTAGGTGAGATCGCCTTGGCCTGCGGGTTTGCAGATCAGGCGCATTTTTCGCGCAGCTTCAAGCAGATCATCGGCCAGACACCGCGGGCATTTCGAGGGGCATAAGTCGCCTCAAGCGGGATCTTTCAAAACTCAAGCGGTCTGGTTCAAGTGTTCTGCGGCAGGCTTGCGTATCTCTGACGTCATCCGGGCACCACGCCCAAACCTCTTGAACAGGAGACCAAAAGATGACGCAGTTCACAATCAGCACCGCCGCCGCACTCATGGCCGCCACATCCGCGTTTGCGCAGGTGGAAACCCGCATTGTGCAGTTCGAAAATGAGGGCGCGATGCTCTCGGGCACGCTGTATCTGCCAGAGGGCCATGACGGATCGGCTTTGCCAACAGTGGTTGTGACCGGCGCTTGGACATCGGTGGAAGAGCAGATGCCTTCCGTTTATGCCCGCGAAATGGTCGAGCGGGGGTTTGCAGCATTCACTTTCGATTTTCGGGGGTGGGGCAAATCGGGTGATCTGCCAAAGGCCGTGCGATTTGTCGAAAGCCCGGCGGCCAAGACCTCTGACATCCGCGCCGCCTTTGACTATGTGCGCACGCTGCCAGAGGTAGATCCTGCCCGCCTGAACGGCCTGGGGATCTGCGCGTCTGCCGGCTACATGGTCGATGCCGTGGCCGGGAATGCGCAGGTGGACCGGATCGGCCTCGTCGCGCCGTGGCTGCAGAATGAAGCGCTTGTCGAGGCGGTGTACGGGGGGCCAGAAGGGGTGGACGGTCTTATCTCTCTTTCCCGCAGTGCCGAGGCAGAAGGCGGGCAGATCATTCCCGCGGCCGGACCGGAAGGCGCCGAGGGGGTGCTTATGCCAATCGGTGGCTATTACTTTGAGGCAGATCGTGGCGCGGTGCCGGCCTATGACAATAAATGGAACAATGCAGGCTGGGAGGGCTGGCTGACCTATCACCCGGCCAATCATGCAGAGCGTCTCACACAGCCCCTGGCGATTGTGCATTCTGAGGCGGCTGCCATCCCCCAAGGGGTACGTGACTTTCTGGAGGGCTTCACCGGAGAGGCCACGCTCAAGATGCTTCAGGATGTCACGCAGTTTGATTTCTACGACAATCCAGAAGATGTGACGCGGGCCGCCGATGCCATGGCCGCGCACTTCTCCCAGTGAACCGTAAAAGACGCAGAAAGGATCTATCCATGAGCCGCATCCTGCACACTCTCGCTGTCGCAACCGCCCTCGCAACATCGGCCGTCGCGTCTGAGCCGTTGCCGCCCGCCGGCGACCCAACCAAGGCACAGATCCGCACTTTGGTGTCTTCCATTCCACTTTCCGTGGATCTTGCTGCCTATGATCTGGCAGAAGCTGCCTTCGCCCCGGAGATCGTCATTGATTACACATCCCTTTGGGGCGGGGAGCCCACCACAATGACACCATCTGCTCTGATGGACGCATGGCGCGGGATTGTACCGGGTTTCGATGCCACGTGGCATGAGCTTGGTCCCGTGACTGTCACGGTTGAGGGCAACACCGCCGAGGCGTCTGCCTTCGTCGATGGCCGTCATTGGATCGGAGAAGAGCTATGGCGCCCCGTGGGTATGTATCACTGGGATGTGGTGCGCATTGAGGGTGCTTGGCGCGTAACGCGGATGAAGTTTGACATGACCGAGGAACATGGCAACCGCGCTCTGGCAGCCAAAGCTATGGAGCGCGCAAAGTAAAACGAACACAAAAGCTTACGCGCCCTAGCTCATTTCCAGAGGCGCGTTTACGCCGTGAGTTCGGTGGCCAGCTCAATGATGCTGCCAATAGCCCCGACAAGGTTGTCATCATCCACTGTCAGGGCCACCCTCACATGTCCGGCCGCTGCTTTGCCAAAGCTCTCGCCCGGCATGACGGCCACGTGATACTCATCCAAAAGCCGCAGGGCGAAATCTTCTCCGCTCAGTCCCGTTTCTCTGAGATCCAGCATCACATACATCGCGCCGTCCGGCGAAGCGGCGCGAATGCCGTTCATGCCCTCGACCATATCCATCACCAGGTCGCGGCGGCGATGAAAGGGCTCGGCGACCTCGGCCTCAAACGCGTCCCCCTTGTTTAGGGCATAAAAGGCGGCTTCCTGCACGAAACCTGCGACCCCGTAGGTCGTGTGCGTCGACAGATTGCCGATATGGGCGATCGCCTCTTCTGACCCGATGATCCAGCCGATGCGGCTGCCCGTCATGGCATGGCTTTTCGACATCGATCCAATCACCAGCGTGCGATCTGCCATCTCGGGCAGGGTGCGCGCGCTGATGTGTTCACCGTTCCAGACTTGGGTGTCGTAAACCTCATCAGAGATCAGCCACATGTCATGGTCCTGGACCACGCGGGCGATCCCATCCATCGTCTCACGCGTGTACACAACCCCGGTCGGATTGTTCGGCGAGTTGATCAGAAGGCTTGCCGCGCCTTTGGACGCCTCGAGGGCCAGATCTTTCGGATCTGGCATAAACCCGTTTTCAGGCCGCGCTGCGACGGGCACGGCCACGGCGCCCACGCCTCTGATCGTGCCGGGGTAGGTGGCGTAGTAAGGATCAATGAAGAGCGCGCGATCGCCGTCATCGCAGGCGGCGGCATGGGTCGCAAAAAGCCCCGCCTGTCCGCCCGGCACGACCAGCACATTGTCAGGTGTTGTGGGCACGCCGGTGCGGTCTGTGACACGCTTTGCAATGGTTTCACGCAAGTTGCGCCGCCCGCGAAGGTTGGGATATCCGGTATGGCCCGCCAAGGTCGCGGCATGCATCGCGTCGAGAATGCTGCGATCGGTCTTGATGTCGTGCTCCCCAATGGTCAGATGCGTGACATCCTCGCCGGCCTCCGTCATAGCATTGGCCTTGTAGTACACATCCCAGCCGTCTGAGCCACCCCCGGTCAGACCGGTGATCCTGCGCGACATGTCCATGACGCTCTCCACTGTTTGAAAAGACGCATTTGCGCCGTTGACCCCAGATGGCCCAGCAATCTAGCAGAAGTCAAACAGATTGCGCGTGTGGGAGGGCTTGACCTGAGCAGGGCGCGTGCTTATTCAACTCGTATGACCACACGGATCGCACATATCTGTTGTTTCTCCTGCTGACATCGTCACGCGGGCCGGTCTTTTATTTCTCAAATACAGAGCGACCTGCGCTTCTTTTCCTTCGCGCGTGTGAGGACGCCCATGACCGAAATTTTCCTGCATAACACTGCAACACGACACAAAGATCGTTTTGAACCAATCGACCCAGATAACGTGCGCATGTATGTATGCGGACCGACCGTCTATGACCGAGCCCATCTGGGCAACGCTCGACCCGTGGTTGTGTTTGACATGATCAATCGGCTGCTGCGGCACGTGTATGGTGAGGATCACGTCACCTATGCGCGCAACTTCACTGATGTTGATGACAAGATCAATGCGCGCGCTGCAGAGACGGGCCGTGACATCTCAGACATCACCGAGCAGACCACGCAGTGGTTTCTTGATGATATGGCGGAGCTTGGCACGTTGGTTCCGGATAAAATGCCGCGCGCCACGCATTACATCGCCGAGATGATCGTGATGATCGAAACGCTGATCGAAATGGGCCACGCCTATGAGGCCGAAAAACACGTGCTTTTCTCGGTCGACAGTTGGAAGGAAAACTACGGCAAGCTTTCTGGCCGCTCTGTCGAAGACATGATCGCCGGCGCACGCGTGGAAGTGGCCCCCTACAAGAAAAACCCAATGGATTTCGTGCTTTGGAAGCCGTCCACACCTGACATTCCAGGGTGGGATAGCCCTTGGGGACGAGGGCGGCCGGGCTGGCACATCGAATGCTCGGCCATGTCACACGCCCTATTGGGAGAGAGCTTTGATATTCATGGTGGCGGCAATGACCTGATCTTTCCGCACCATGAAAATGAAATCGCTCAAAGCCGTTGCGCCCATCCTGACGGGGATTTCGCCCATTACTGGCTGCACAACGAGATGCTGCAGGTGGAAGGCAAGAAAATGTCCAAGTCCTTGGGCAACTTCTTCACTGTCCGCGACCTGCTTGACCAAGGCATTCCTGGTGAGGTGATCAGGTTTGTCTTTCTCTCAACGCATTACCGCAAGCCGATGGATTGGACGGCCAAAAAGGCCGCTGACGCTGAAAAGACGCTACGCAAGTGGTACGCGCAAGTGGAAGATGCCGAAACAAGTGCACTAGATCCTCGTATTATCCATGCGTTAGCTGATGATCTTAACACGCCGGGCGCGCTTGCCATTTGCCATGAGATGTCAGGCGAGGGCGATGCAAAGGGTCTCCGATCAGCGATGGTTTTCCTTGGTCTCATTGGAGATCAGGTGCCGGGTTGGGCAGGGACGCCTGACTTTGATTTCGGCACGCTGGCTGCCAAGTTCACCGAGATACGCGCAACGGCCATGGCGACCAAAGACTTCGGTGCGGTTGACGCGATGAAATCCGCCCTTCTGGCGGCGGGCGTCGAGGTGCGCATGAGCAAGGATGGTGTGGAATTGCTGCCGGGCCCAGACTTTGAAGAAAGCAAGCTGCCTTCGCTTTGAGGTAGGCGAGCTTTGCTATCCAAAGCGTTGGTCAGCAACATGAAAAATCTGGATTTGGGTATTTGAGAAAAGAAAGAAGCGGCGGGTCTGCGGCTTCTTTCTTTTTAAAAATACCCAAATCCCATGCCTTGCAAAACGTACCAGGTCAGGCGGTGTCGCGGCGCAGCATCAACCAGATCATGGCGCCACCTGCCAAAGCCAGGAATGGCGCCATGGCGAGATTGACCGATGCCCATCCCGTCACCGCATCGCCACCTGAGCAGTTCATCAAACCGCCAGATGCCAGGGACGCGACTGTGACGCCGCCGAAGACGATGAAATCATTGAGGCCTTGCATGCGGCCGCGTTCTTCCACCGTGTGAGAGGCCGCCAGCATGGTTGTGGCGCCGATAAATCCGAAATTCCAACCCAGCCCCAATAAAATCAGCGCCAAAAAGAAGTTCTCTAATTGAACACCGTGCAAGGCCACAGCCCCGGCTGCGGCGAGAATGATAAGACCCGCCGCGACGATGCGTTCGACACCGAAGCGGACGATCAGATGGCCTGTGAAAAATGACGGTGCAAACATCGCCAATACATGTCCCGTGACCACATCCGCCGCGTTGCCAGTGGTAAAACCGCACCCGACCACCGCCAAGGGCGTCGATGTCATAACCAGGTTCATCAGCGCGTACGACACCGTGGCGCAGATCACAGCAACGGCGATGCGCGGTGTTTTCAAAAGCTGCATCCGCGTTCGGCCTTTCGGCGCGCCGTCTTGTGCGGGTTGCGGTTTGGGGATGTCCAGGAACACACACACCACTGCGCCCAACACATTAAGCGCAATCACCGCGTAATAGGTGCCCAGGAAGGGGATCACCATGGCGTCTGAAGTGACCTTAACAAGCTGTGGCCCGATCACAGCGCTCGCCAAACCGCCCGCCATGACGTAAGAAATCGCCTTGGGGCGAAACGCCTCGCTTGCGGTATCGGCAGCTGCAAAGCGATAAAATTGCTGTGCCGCCATGTAGATCCCGGTGACAAGCGATCCCAGCAAATAGATCGGAAAAGACGCCACATAGAGGCCATAGGCTCCGATCGCGCCGCCTAATGCTCCGGCGAGGGCGCCAATAAGAAACCCCGTCCGCCGGCCGTAACGCTGCATGATGAAGATCAGTGGATTGGAAGAAAACATAGAGCCGATGACGATCAGAGATATCGGAAGGGTCGCAAAGCAAATGTTTGAGGCCAAAGATTGCCCGGCAAGCCCACCCACCACAAAGATCATCGCCATTTGCGAGCCGAGGAAGGCCTGTGCCAATACCAGCACCCAGACATTCCTGCGGGCGCGTGAGTCAGATTGAGGAAGCGCGGCGTCAGTCATGCCGACGTGCTAGACTGCATCCGAGGACGCTGCAACAGCGTCTCGTGCGTCGTCGGAACAGAGATTATCTGGCCATATCGATCACATGCGCGAAACTGCCGGACACGCGGCCAAGGCGCAGCCCCATAGGAGGCAATTCCCTGCCTTCCGCGTCTTGGGCCGCAAAGAGCGCGTCACCGTCTGCCCCTAAGATGCTGGCATAGTGAAACTCATGGGCCTTGAGCGGCGTGTCAAAGACGCCTCCGAGCGGCGTCACGTCTCGGTACCCCAAGTGCAGTTTTCGCTGTTCAAAAGATGTCTCTAGTCGCAAGAGACCTGCCATGGCATGGCGGTTGCCCTCGCCGTCAACTAGGCCATCACCGAGCACCATATAGCCACCACATTCTCCATATATCTCAGTGTTTAGGGCGGCGCTCTTTAAGCTATTCAGAAACCTTGTGGCCGCAACCAACCGTCCCGCATGAAGTTCAGGATAACCGCCGGGCAGAAAAATGAGGTCTGCCTTTGGAGCGGCTTCATCTGCAAGGGGCGAGAACAGGTGAATTTCCGCGCCAGCGTTGCGCCAATCGCGTAACAAATGGGGATAGGCAAACGCAAAAGCTGTGTCCTGTGCCATCGCAATGACCTGCGCGGGCGGCGGCATATTTGATGGATGAGCCGGCGTTGGCAGCGAGGCAAAGAGATCCATCAACGCGGATTGGTCCAGGGTTTTGGTCAAGGCATCCGCTGCTGTGTTGAGAAAATCCTCCAGGTCTGACCGTTCAAAAGCCTGCGTCAGACCAAGATGGCGTGACGGGTGGACCAGCCTTGGATCCCGCAACAGATAGGCCAGCACGGGAATTGGGCTTTGGGCCATCACGCGTTTCAGGATTTCCGAATGGCGGTCGCTGCCGACATTGTTGAATATCACGCCCGCGACCCGCACCCCGGGGTCGTGGTTTGCGAACCCTTCCACCAGAGCCGCAACGGATCCGGCCATGCGACCGGCATCGACCACAAGCAGCACCGGCAAGTTCAACACTTTCGCCAGATGCGCGGCCGATCCGCTGCCATCCGGTGGAGCCCCGTCAAAGAGACCCATGGCCCCCTCCACGATGAGCGATCCATCCCCAGCCGCCAAGCCCCGCAATCGGTCTGGCCCCATGGCCCACGCATCAAGATTAAAGCAGGGCGCGCCACAGGCTGCTTCGTGAAATCGAGGGTCAATGTAGTCTGGCCCCGATTTTGCCCCGCGCACAGCAATCCCCTGTCGCGACAGCAGGCGCAGCAGGGCCAAGGTGACGGTTGTCTTGCCTGCGCCGGATGATGGAGCCGCGATGATTAAGCCTTGGCCCACTGCGCTTTATTCCTCTTTTGCTGCGCTACGCCATTTGGGCGCGCTGCACGGTGATCAGGACGCTTCAGCAGGCCGCCCTCGACCGAGCGGGTCGGTGTCTCGAGGGGCAGCGCCGGCCATCATGGCCTGCCAATCAAGTACCTGTCGCATCTAATCAGATCTGCCAATGCAGAGGATAGAAGGCGGCTCCATCCCATGGTCTGCAATATCCGCCTCCATGCGCGAGAGCGTGGTTTCCAGCACCCGTTGATTGTCGGTTGTCGCAGACGAGACAACAGCACATGGTTCTTGTGGGTCACGGCCAGCGTCAATCAGCTTGTCGCTGATCTGACCGGCATGTTTCATTCCCATATAGATCACCAGCACTTGGCTGCCTTGCGCAATCGCCGCCCAGTTGAGCGAAGAGGGCGTCGCGCCGGATTGATCGTGGCCGGTGACAAAAGTGACAGATTGGTTCACATCGCGATGCGTCACCGGAATACCTGCATAGGCCAAGCCCCCGATGCCGGCGCTGATGCCTGGGATGATGCGGATCGGTACGCCGTGTTGCACCAGTGTCTGGGCTTCCTCGCCGCCGCGGCCAAACACGAACGGGTCACCTCCCTTGAGGCGCAGCACGCGTTTGCCCTCGCGCGCCAGATCCACCAAGCGCAGAGATATATCGCGTTGCTTGGCCGACGGCCTTCCGCCGCGTTTGCCCGCATAGATAAGCTCTGCCTGGGGAGCCCAGTCCAAGATCTTGTCTTGGACGAGCGCATCATAGATCACCACATCCGCCTGGCGCAGCGCATTGAGCGCATGCAAGGTCAACAGCCCAGGGTCACCAGGGCCTGCGCCACACAGCCAGACCCATCCCGGCTCGATCACGGGCCAGTCGCCTTTGGGAAATGAAATAGCATCACTCATCCGTTCACTTATGCCGTGAAGATGCGGGCAACGAAAGACCCAGTGCGACCATAACCGGGTCTGCACGCGACAGAAAACGCCAATAGATCGCAATGCCATCGCGATGAAACCGGCCGATGTGTTTTGGCGATTGGCCGCACCTCGTCGCGGGCCTATAACGGCACAGATGGCTCGTAAACCTGATCACACTTTGCGCCGGGGATGGACCACCGGCGCCTGCGCCACTGCCGCAACCCGCGCCGCGTTGATGGGTCTGTGGGGCGAGGGGCGCCCGGACCGGGTGCGGATCACCCTGCCTGGTGGCGAACGGCCGGTTTTTGAGGTCACCCATTGGCAGGACGGGCCGGGCTGGGTGGAGGCAGGGGTGATCAAAGACGCGGGTGATGACCCTGATGTGACCCATGGCGCGCTCATCGTCTCTCGTGTGACGGCCTCGTCCGGCGGGGTGAGCTTTGCCGCCGGGGACGGTGTCGGGCATGTGACGCGCCCCGGCCTGCCCATCGCTCCGGGGGAGCCTGCGATCAACCCCGTACCCCGCGAAATGATGACGCAAACTGTGGAAGAGATGGCGCAGCGCCTGTTTCAAACGCCGGATGTGGCCATCGAGATTTCAGTACCCGGCGGGCGTGCTATTGCCGAGAAAACCTGGAACCCCAGGCTCGGGATCAAGGGCGGTCTTTCGATCCTGGGCACAACGGGCATCGTGCGGCCGTTTTCCTGTGCGGCCTGGATTGCCTCTATTCATCGCGGAATTGATGTGGCCCGCGCTGAAGGGCTCGGCCATGTAGCTGGATGCACGGGTGCCACGAGTGAAAAGACCGTGCAGGCGCTCTATGATCTACCGGATCACGCCATGCTGGATATGGGGGATTTTGTGGGCGGAATGCTCAAGTATCTGGTCCGTCATCCTCTTCCGCGCGTCACTGTGGGAGGCGGCATTGGCAAGCTCACCAAGCTGGCACAAGGGGCGCGTGATCTGCATTCCGGGCGCAGCCAAGTGGATTTTGCGGGCTTGGCGGAAGCGTTGGATGCCCCTGAGATTGAAACCATGAACACCGCGCTAGAAGTCTTTGAAAATTATGGCGAAAAGCACGCTGAATGGGTGGCAGAAAACGCTCTGAAAAACGTGCGGCTCATGGTGCCGGAGATCGACGTGGATGTGATCGTTATGGACCGCAAGGGCACAATCATTGCGCGGGCGGCGTCGTGACGCTGTTATTGCTTGCAGGGACGCGGGAGGCGCAAGAGCTCGCGCAGGCGGTGGCTCAAGAGGGGCGCGATGTGCTGGCCTCCCTTGCTGGGGTGACGCGCGCGCCGGTCAATCTAGCAGTGGACACGCGGCGCGGTGGGTTTGGAGGCGAGGACGGGTTTCGCCAAGAGCTTGATCAACGCCGCATCACGGCGGTTCTGGATGCCACACACCCCTTTGCCCATAGGATTTCCGAACGGACGGCGCGCGTGTGCCAAGAGGTAGGGGTGCCCTATTGCCAGCTTTTGCGCCCCGCCTGGCGGGCGGAAGCGGGCGATCGGTGGACGCAAGTTGCCCGTGAAGAAGACGTGGCCGCACTGGTCGACCCTGAACAGTTAGTTTTTCTGGCAACCGGACGGCAAACCTTGGAACGGTTTTCCAATCTGACCCATGCGCGCATCATCTGCCGACAGATCGATCCGCCAGAGGGGCCGTTTCCCTTTCTCAATGGAGAGTTCCTTGTGGGCCGCCCGCCCTTTCCCGTGGAGGCGGAGGTGGATCTGTTTCGCTCTCTGGAGGTGGATTGGCTGGTCGTGAAGAATGCGGGCGGTCATGCGTCCAAAACCAAACTGACAGCGGCGCGGCAGCTTGGGATACGGGTGGCCATGATTGCGCGCCCAACGCAGCCTGAGGGTTTCAAGGCCGCCACCGTTGAGGACGCATTGGCCTGGGTGGCGGCGCTGTGACCGGGCGTATCATCGAAACCAATGCTGATGTTGAAGAGGGGGCGGACTACCTTGCGGGGATCTGCCCGCGTATGGCGCATGCTCGGGAGTTGACCGGCCCGTTGCCGCTTAGGCGCAAGCCCGAAGGGTTTGCACAACTTTTAAGCGCCATTGTCAGCCAACAAGTGTCGACCGCCTCTGCCGCTGCCATCTGGGCGCGGATGGAGGCGGCAGAGTTGACGGACCCAGCCCAAATCCTGGCCGCGAGCGATGATGATTTGCGCGCAGTTGGGCTCAGTCGCCAAAAGATGCGCTATTCGCGATCCTTGGCTGATAAAGATATTGATTACAGTGCTTTAAAAGACGCATCTGATGCAGATATCATTACGACCCTGATCGATGTGCCCGGCATTGGGACTTGGACAGCAGAGATTTATGCGATGTTCTCGTTGGGGCGGGCGGATGTCTTTGCCCATGGCGATCTGGCGCTGCAAGAGGCGGCGAAGACCCTCTACGATTTGGCCGATCGCCCCAAAGAACGCGAGATGCGCGAGATCGCCGAAGCCTGGTCGCCCTGGAGATCGGTTGCGGCGCGCATCCTATGGGCCTACTACCGGGTGGATAAACAGCTGGAAGGGATCCGATGACACGTGTTCTGCAAGCTGGCCGGAAGGTCCCGCACTCGGGCGAAACTCGGTCGATCGTGGTCTTTCTGCATGGCTATGGCGCGAACGGGGCGGACCTGCTGGGGATCGCCGACGTGCTGATGGAGCATTTGCCGGACACGCTTTTTGTAGCGCCTGATGCGCCTGAGAGCATTCCGATGATGCCGACGGGGCTGCAATGGTTCCCGATCCCCTGGATCGACGGTTCGTCCGAGGAGGAGTCGGAACGCGGTCTCATGGCTGCTGCCGATGATCTCAATGCTTTTCTTGATGCGTTGATGGTGGATGAAGATGTCCTGCCCGAACAGGTGGTGCTCTTTGGGTTTTCGCAAGGCACGATGATGGCACTGCATGTGGCGCCGCGCCGAGAAGATCCTATCGCCGGCATCGTGGCGTTTTCGGGCAGGCTGCTCTCTCCTGAGCTCTTGAAAGACGAGGCGGTGAGCCGTCCACCAATTTTGCTGGTGCATGGTGATGCCGATGACGTTGTGCCTCCCAAATCTTTGCCAGAGGCGGCAGAGGCGTTGCAGGCTGCCGGTTGGCAAGACGTTTATGCCCACATCATGAAAGGCACCGCGCATGGGATTGCGCCTGATGGTCTTTCGGTCGCGCTTGCCTTTATGCGAGATAAACTAAGCCTTTAGGGTCGCGAATTGGGTTTCACGCGACGCTTGGTCCGGCATTGTCACGCGGGCGATTCCTGAGTATCCCCAGTGCAGCGGGTGAGGGACCTCAAAGGGCGAGCAATGGGCCAGGCGTTCAAATGGCTATTTCGCATTGCGAGCGGCATGGTCTTTGTGACTGTGCTAATCGTCGTGGTGCTGTATTTCCTGCTGGCCCGATCCTTGCCGATCTACGACAAAGAAATGGCGGTCAACGGTATCTCTGCGCCGGTGGAGATTGTGCGCGACAATGCAAACGTGCCGCACGTTTTTGGCAAAACAGACGCCGACACATTCTTCGGGCTTGGGTATGTGCATGCGCAGGATCGTCTATGGCAGATGGTCATGCTGCGCCGCACCGCGCAGGGCCGCTTGTCTGAGATCTTTGGCACGCGAACCGTTGAAATTGATAAGCTCATGCGGCGGCTTGATCTTTATCGCCATGCACGGGATTCGGTCGATGTACAGGATGCAAGAACTCGGGCGGCGCTTAAGGCCTATGCCGCCGGCGTGAATGCACGCCTGTCCGAGATAAATGAAGAGGCGCGTGGCAAGGGCGCGCCGGAGATGTTCATTTTCAATCCAGCACTCTCCCCGTGGCAGCCCGCAGATTCCATCGCGATTGTGAAGCTTCTGTCGGTGCAGCTTTCCGGGCATCTACAGGAGGAGGTGCTGCATGCGCGCACCTCGGTCCTCGTCAATGATGAACGTCTACGCGATATCATGCCGCTTGCACCCGGCGAGGCGATTACGGATCTGCCCGACTATGCCGAGCTCTTTCCCGGTGTGGACGTGCGAAACTATGCGTCAAATGAGGCGGCTCACCCGTTGTCGCCAATAGCCAGACGCGGCTTTGCCGGGGCCTCGAACGTGTTTGCTGCCGCGCCGAAGCGGTCAGCGACAGGTGGTACGCTTTTGGCCAACGATCCGCATCTGGAGTTCACGGCGCCCGGGATCTGGTACCTTGCGCGCATCGAACTGGCGACCGGCGGTGTCATCGGCGGAACGGTTCCGGGCGCGCCTCTCGTCATGGTCGGACGCAGTGCAACGCTCGGGTGGGGGCTGACATCCTCCTATATGGATGACCAGGACCTGTACATTGAGCGGCTGAACCCGGAAAACCCGGATCAGTATTTAACAGCGGACGGGTTCAAGGATTTCCGAACGGAAAGTACGATCATCCGGATCGCGGATATGGATCCCATAACTCTGACCCTGCGATGGGCGGAAAACGGACCGGTTTTGCCAGGAACGCATTATAATCTGTCCGAGGTCACGCCGCCTGGGCATGTGGCTTCTCTCGCCTGGACGGCTCTGTCGGGCAACGACACGACCATGACCGCCGCCATGGCGCTGATGCGGTCGCAATCCGTTGCCGAAGGGCTGCGCGCGGGTCGGTTCTTCGTGGCACCCACCCAGAACTTAATGCTGGTGGATGAAACCTCGCTGGCGATGAAGACCATAGGTGCGATGCCCGCACGTCACCCCGATCACGAAACCAAGGGCCGCATGCCTAGCCGTGGATGGATTGCCGAAAACAAATGGTCGGCGATGATCCCATATTCTCAGAACCCGGAGTTTATCTCGCCCGAGGGCGGTATTCTGGGCAACATGAATAACAAGATGGTTGACCGGGAATTTCCAAATCATGTCAGCTATCTATGGGGCGACACTCAACGTATCAAACGGTGGGAGCGGTTGATGCAGATCCGTCGTGTTCACACCCGTGACAGCTTTATTGAAGCACAGCTGGACACGGTGAGTTATACCGCGCGATCTCTTCTCCCCCTCATCGGCGCGGATCTATGGTTCACCGAAGAAGCGGCGCCGGAGGGCACGCCCGAACGGCAACGCCAGCGCGCACTTGATTTGTTGTCGCGTTGGAACGGCGAGATGAATGAACACCTGCCTGAACCGCTCATCTACGCGGCGTGGTTGCGGGCGTTGATGGATCGCCTGATCCGTGACGAGCTGGGCCCCCTGGCCGATGAGTTTACCCATCCTGATCCTGTGTTTATTGAACGCGTGTTCCGTGACATTGAGGGCGCCGCGATTTGGTGCGACATCCGGCAATCCACAGATCAGGAAACCTGCGTCGACATTGCCCGCCTGGCGCTCGACGATGCGCTGGTGTGGATCGGGGACAATTACGGCACGGCACTTGAAAGCCTTCGCTGGGGCGATCTGCATCAAACGACACACGATCATCCCGTCCTCGGTCAGGTGCCGCTCTTGCGGTATTTCGTGAACATTCGGCAATCAACCTCTGGCGGGGACAACACCCTCTTGCGCGGGTTGACCAGTGGAGAAGGCGACAACCCGTTCGAAAACGTGCACGGTGCCGGATATCGGGGTGTCTATGATTTCGCCGATCCTGACAGTTCTGTTTTCGTGACGTCCACCGGCCAGTCTGGGCACTTTCTCAGCCGCCATTACGATGACATGGCGCAACTCTGGCGCCGTGGAGAATACATCCCGATGTCGCTTGACCCCGATCTGGCGCGTGCCGCCGCGACCGGGATAACCATACTGACGCCGCAACAGGCCGCGCAATAAGCTTTGACCGCGTGGCCCATGGTGACTAGCTAGATCTCCATGGATGTGCGCCAAACACTCGACCCGCCCGTGGTGCGTGTCTCCAACCTCCGGGTGGATTTCCGAAGTCGGGCAGGCACGTTCACGGCCGTCGAGGATCTGTCCTTTGACGTCTCACCCGGTGAAACGCTGTGCATTGTGGGCGAATCCGGGTCGGGTAAGTCCGTCTCGTCGCTGTCTCTGATGCGCCTAGTCGAGTTTGGCGGTGGTGCGATCACCGGCGGGCAGATGTTGCTCGACAACGTCAATCTCGCCCACGCGCCTGATCACGAAGCACGCAAGCTGCGTGGCAACCGCATCGCGATGATTTTTCAAGAGCCTATGACGGCGCTAAATCCTGTCTTTACGGTGGAGCGGCAGCTGACAGAAGGGGTGCGCCTGCACCGTAGTCTCAGCAAGTCTGACGCGCGAAAAACGGCTTTGAAATTGCTGCAAGAGGTGCGCGTTCCCGAGCCTGAAAAGCGGTTGCGTCAATACCCTCACGAGCTTTCTGGCGGCATGCGCCAGAGGGTTGTCATCGCGATGGCACTGGCTTGCGCGCCCAAACTGCTCATTGCCGACGAGCCCACCACCGCCCTTGATGTGACAACGCAAGCCGAGATCCTCGCCCTCATCGACAGGCTGAAACGAGATCATGGAACCGCGGTGATTTTCATCACCCACGATATGGCTGTAGTGGCCCAGATGGCCGATCGTGTGGTGGTGATGCGGGACGGTCTCAAAGTCGAAGAAGGTGCAGTTGAAGAAATCTTCGCAAATCCGCAAGAAGATTATACAAAAGATCTGTTGAACGCCGTGCCGCGATTGGGCGCAATGCGGGGTCACCCAGTGCCAAAGCTTGAGGCAGACAGGCCGCTCTTAGACGTGCAAGAGCTGGTCACACGCTATCCCGTCAAATCCGGTTTTTTGCGGCGTGTCACGGCTCGGATCCATGCGGTAGAGGATGTGTCCTTCTCTCTCTTTGCCGGCGAAACCCTGGCCTTAGTGGGCGAATCTGGATGTGGGAAATCCACCGTGGGGCGATCTGTTCTGCGGCTTGAAACGCCCCAGGATGGCCGGGTAACGCTGGCGGACAAAGATCTTCTGGCTCTTAACGAGGCCGATCTCCGCGAGGTCCGCCGCGACATGCAGATGATCTTTCAAGATCCCTATGCCAGCCTCGATCCAAGATTGAAGATCTCGGCGCAAATAACTGAACCATTGCGAAATTTCGACATTGGCACGCACGAAGGCCGTGCGATAAAGGCAGCTGAGCTGCTGGACCGTGTGCACTTGCCCCGCTCCTACCTTGACCGGTATCCGCATCAGCTTTCGGGCGGAGAGCGTCAAAGAGCGGCCATCGCGCGGGCGCTCGCGCTTGAGCCCAAGCTGATTGTCGCGGATGAGCCACTGAGTGCGCTTGATGTCAGCGTTCAGGCCCGGGTTCTCGATCTCATGCAGGACCTGCAGCGCGATCTTGGGATTGCTTACCTGTTTATCAGTCACGATATGGCCGTGGTCGAGCGGATCAGCCACCGGGTGGCCGTTATGTATATGGGTCGAATTGTCGAGATCGGCCCGCGAGATGCTGTGTTTGAGCGCCCGCAGCACCCCTATACCCGCGCCCTCTTGAGTGCCGTACCCGTGCCGGATCCGACCAAACGCCGCACATCCGTGCCTGAATTTAAACCTGTCCCATCACCTTTGCATGATCTTGGGCATCAGCCGGAGCGATCTGTCTATGAAGAGGTAGCGCCTGGCCACAGGGTTCTGATAACAGACTGCGGATATTGAGGCTGAAAGGAACGACCATGCCCGTCAAAAACCGATTTGCCGAACTGCACGATGACATCACGGCCTGGCGCCGCGACATTCATGCCAATCCTGAATTGCTGTTTGATACCCACCGCACCAGCGCTTTGGTCGCTGAAAACCTCAAGATATTTGGCTGCGATGAGGTGGTGACCGGGTTGGGCCGCACGGGCGTTGTGGGCGTCATCAAGGGACGGGAGACGGGATCGGGAAAGGTTGTGGGGCTTCGGGCTGATATGGATGCGCTGCCCATCGAAGAGCAGACGGGGGTTGAGTATGCCTCTGAAACGCCGGGAAAAATGCACGCCTGTGGTCATGACGGGCATACCGCGATGCTGCTCGGGGCGGCGCAGTACTTGGCGGAAACCCGAAACTTTAATGGCACTGTGGTGGTGATTTTCCAACCCGCCGAAGAAGGTGGCGGCGGCGGCAGAGAGATGTGCGAGGACGGGCTCATGGATCGGTTCGGCGTGCAGGAGGTCTATGGCATGCACAATTGGCCGGGTGTTCCCGTGGGGGAGTTTTCAATCCGACCTGGGGCGTTTTTCGCAGCCACTGACAAGATCGAGATTACGGTGGTCGGCAAAGGCGGGCACGCGGCCAAACCGCAAGAGACCATCGACCCTTCCGTGGTCGCCGCGCATTTGGTGACGGCCTTGCAGACAATCGCCAGCCGCAACGCCGATCCGATTGCGCAATTGGTCGTGTCGGTCACCTCAATGGAAAGCTCGAGCCATGCGTTCAATGTGATCCCGTCATCGGTGCGGCTTGGCGGCACGGTGCGCACGCTTTCTGGTGAGATGCGTGACATGGCCGAGGCGCGGATGGGGGAGCTATGTCAACACATCGGGCAGGCGTTTGGGGCAAGGGTCACGCTGGACTATGAGCGCAACTATCCCGTCATGGCCAACCATGCCGACCAGACGGCCTTTGCCGCGGATATGGCGCGTCGGGTGAGCGGCACTTGCACGGATGCACCCCTCGTCATGGGAGGTGAGGATTTTGCCTTCATGCTTGAGGAGCGCCCCGGCGCATATATTCTGATGGGCAATGGCGACAGCGCACCGGTGCACCACCCGGAGTACAATTTCAACGATGAGGCGATCCCGATGGGGTGCAGCTGGTGGGCGGAGATCGCGGAACAGCGCATGCCACTATAGACAGATTGTCGGCTCAATCAGGTTCCGCAAATTCTGACCAAAGCTTTTCATAAGTTTCCGCGATACCAGAGGCTTCGCGGTCAATACTAAAGTGCATCTCCGCAATCTCGCGCGCGGATACCGACATCCGGGTCATGCGAGATGCATCAGACAGAAGAGCGTGGATATCCTGCGCCGGCGCATCGGTGATCACGCCACCCTGTCCCTGTGCCGAGAACTGTCGGTAGTACCCTTGATCGGTGGCCACGAATGGCACCCCCGAGGCCATCCCTTCGAGCGGGGTCATCCCGTAGCCTTCATATCGGGGCAATTGGACCACAAGTGACAGCGAGCGCATCAGCCCGGGAAGCGCGCTTGAGGCAATTTCACCTGGAAAGACAAATCGATCTTTAAGGTCAGCTTTGACGATCTTGCCTTTGATATCATTGAGGAATGCCTCATCTGATTTGGCGGCGCGGCCGATCACCAAGGCGGTTGCATCTGGGTACTTCGGCAGAACGTCGATCATCGCATCCACAAAACGGTCTGTGCCTTTCTCGGGCCGGATGCGGCCGATTGTGGCTACGCCCCATGTGCCTGGATAACCTGTTGCAGCCCATGCCGCAGCTCGGTCGGGCGCAGGTGTGAAGCGTGCTGTTTCCACCCCGTGCGGCACCACGGCGCGGACATGGGGAACAAAACTCGCAGCAAGCTCTGTCGTGGCGATCACCGCATCCATGCGCGAGATAAGCCAGCGCGGATAGGCAGAATGCCGGCGGATCGCCGCAGAGGTGAACACGATCTTGATCGGCAAACGCAGCACGTCCCGCGCCCAGATCGCCACACGCATCTCCGGGTTGCGGCGTACATGCCAGATGGTGAAGGGTTTTCCGGGCGGCGGCGTGCGGCAGAGCTTCACAGCCTCGCGATAGGATATGGTATCAGGTCCGCCAGGCAGAGGGTGGCCCACAAGGCGCAAGTCAAACTGATCCATTTGCTGGCGCAACACAGCCGCGGCCGTGGCCGAAACGCCGGTGAAGTTGCGATTGAAATTGGTGACGATCAGTTCGGGCACGAACCCTGCCTATCCTAGGTCAAGAGCCTTTGAAAGATCACGCGCAATGTCGTCCAGCCCTTTGTCTTGTGCGTGCGACAGGGTTTTGGCGTGATCCGCCAATGCGTGACGGGCGGTGTCATCGTCCATAAGGTGCAGCACCGCGTCACTTAATGCTTTGGCGTCGGACACCTCCCGTGCGGCCCCTGCTGCATCAAACTCCGCATAGACTTGCGAGAAATTTGCGTAATGCGGCCCGTGCAAAATGGCCGATCCACCTTGGGCTGGTTCAAAGGGGTTATGACCGCCTACTTTGGAAAAAGACCCGCAGAGGCATGTAATTGGGGCAAGTGCGTACCACAGGCCTGTTTCACCCAGTGTATCCGCCAGATAGACCTCAGCATCAGAAGCGGGATCTTGCCCTAAACTGCGTTGCGTCAGGCGCAGATTGGCCCCGGTGATCAAACCGGCAATGTCGGCGGCGCGATCCGTATGGCGCGGCACGAGGATCAGGAGTGCATCCGAATGCGTTTCTAGTACGGTTTGATGGGCTTCTAAGATAATCTCATCCTCACCCGGGTGCGTTGAACTGGCCAACCAAAGAGGCCGATCCCTCAGCAGCTGACCAAGACGTCTTTTCTCTTCCATATCAATCGGTAAGGGGGCCGCCATCGCTTTGAGATTGGCACCCTTCGTGGCCTGCGAGAGCCCAAGCATTCGCAGATGGGTCTCCGTGCGTGTGTCTTGGCAATGGATCATGCGAAAAGACTGCATCAAATGCCGGGCGGTTGCAGGTGCGCGCGCCCAGTTCTGAGCGGACTTGTCTGAGATGCGGGCATTGACCAAGGCCAGAGGGATGCCGGCCGCCTGAGCGCGGTTCAGCATGTTGGGCCACAGCTCACTTTCCACAAAGACCGCCGCATCCGGTGTCCAATGATCAAAAAAGCGGTTCACACTCTTTGGCGTATCAATCGGTGCAAACTGGTGGCGGGTCCTCGAAGGAAGGCGATTTGCCACGATCTGCGCGGACGTGGCAGTGCCGGATGTCAGCAGAAACGACAGCTCGGAGTGCAGGACGCCCAAATGCGCGATGAGCCGCAGAACAGACAGGCTTTCCCCGACCGAGGCGGCATGACACCAAAGCAGCGGTCCTTTCGGTCTTGGCTCCGTCGCGATGCCCTCACGCTCTTTTATGCGTCCGGGTGCCGTTCCATGCGCTTTCAGTTTCTTGGCAACGCGGGGGTAAACCAATGGGCCAGCCAGCGAAGACAAGACGGAATAGAGCCGCAACGGCAGCGGCGCATGGCCTCTCGCAGGCATCGTCAGCCGCCAGTGTGGCTCATATGGCGTGACATCTGGCCTTCAATACTCTGACGGGAATAGTCGAAATCGTGCCCCTTGGGCTTGCGATCGATGGCGGCGCGAATGGCGTCTACCAGCGGCTCGTCGCTTTTGGGCGAGTTGCGCAACGGCCCTCTGAGGTCCGCCACGTCTTCTTGACCCAAGCACATGAAAAGCTCACCCGTGCAGGTCAGCCGCACGCGATTGCAGCTTTCACAGAAATTATGCGTGAGAGGCGTGATGAAGCCGATTTTTTGGCCGGTTTCCAAGAGTTTGACGTAGCGCGCCGGACCGCCAGTCCGCTCTGGGATATCAAGCACAGTGTAGTTCTCAGCCAGCCTCTCTCGCAAATCTGAGAGTTTCCAATATTGCCCAAGTCGCTGTTCGTTGCCGATATCGCCCATGGGCATCACTTCGATGAAGGTCAAATCCATATCGCGGCTGTCGCACCATGCGACCAGATCGAAGAGCTCGTCCTCATTGAAGCCTTTCAGGGCGACGGTATTGATCTTTACCCGGATGCCAGCGCGCTGCGCTGCGTCAATCCCGCGTAAAACCTGGGGCAGGCGACCCCACCGCGTGATATCGGCGAATTTCTGTTCATCGAGCGTATCAAGCGAGATGTTGATGCGCCGCACGCCTGCCGCGTAAAGCTGATCTGCAAAGCGTTCGAGCTGTGAGCCATTGGTAGTGACCGTCAATTCTTTTAGCGTGCCCGCCTCAAGATGGCGCGTCATGCCATTGAAAAACGTCATGATCTCACGCCGAACCAGCGGTTCACCGCCCGTGATGCGCAGCTTTTCTACGCCGAGACCAATGAAGGTGGAGCACATGCGATCCAGCTCTTCCAGCGTCAGAAGCTCTTTTTTGGGCAAGAACGTCATATTCTCGGCCATGCAGTATACGCATCTGAAATCGCATCTGTCTGTGACGGAGACGCGGAGGTATGTGATGGCGCGCTGGAAAGGGTCTATCAGTGGCACAGTCATCTGGGTAAGTTAGGCGTGTACGCTTGGGCTGGCAAGGCTCATCGCATGCTCAGAGAGCAGGGAAGTGGAAAATGAAGAAATGGGTTTTTCTTGTGGGGTTGGCCTCTGCGCTGGCCGGGTGCAGTGCTATCCCTCAAGGCCTCTTCGGGCAACGTGAAGACCCGCAACCCACGATTTCCGTCGCGCCAACCCTTGAAGAGGGTGAAGCACCCTTGGGCGCAACCACCGCTGAGGAGTTCGACACCACCAGCGAAGATGATCGTGCCGCAGCATTGGAAGGGGCGACATCCGCAAGCGGGGAAACGGATCTGGGCACCACGATTGCCTCTTTGGGGGATGTCACACAGACAGGCTTTTGGTTGAAAACGCCTTTGATTTCAGCGCCAACAAAGGGCCGGGTGCAATTTACTGAAAACGGAAAGGCTGTGGCAGTTGACCTGATCCCATTGGAAGGCGAGCCGGGCTCTGGAAGTCGGATCTCTCTGGCTGCCATGCGGCTGCTCGAGGTTGATCTGACCGCCTTGGCCGAATTACAGGTCTTCCAATTAAATTAGGGTGCGGCGACATCCCTTTGTTATCATTCAACAGTAACGGATTTTGCCAAGTTGCGCGGCTGATCCACATCTGTGCCTTTGGCCACCGCCGTATGGTAGGCCAAAAGCTGTGCGGGCAGCGCATAGAGAATGGGAGACAAAAGCGGGTCACATGTGGGCAGCACCAGGGTTTGCCAGACGCCTTTGCCCGCTTCCTGAGCCCCCGCCGCATCGGTCACGAGGCACACCTTTCCATCGCGTGCCATAACCTCTTGCATGTTCGAGACCGTTTTATCAAAGAGCGCGTCACGCGGTGCCATCACGACCACTGGCATTTTGTGATCAATGAGGGCAATTGGGCCGTGCTTCAGCTCGCCTGATGCATACCCTTCTGCGTGTATATAGCTGATTTCCTTGAGTTTCAGCGCACCCTCCAAGGCAAGTGGAAAGAGCATGCCGCGCCCCAAAAAGAGCACGCTGCTCGCCTCCGCTCGCCCATTGGCCACGTCACGTATCGCTTCACTGCCATCCAAGGTCCGGCTCATCATTGATGGCAGAGACCGCAAGGATGAAAGCGTCTTGGCAAAAGTTTCGGCTTCCATGGCGTCCCGATCTCGGGCTGCTTTCAGCGCCAGGACACACAACACCAAAAGCTGGCATGTGAAGGCTTTCGTGGAGGCAACGCCAATTTCCGTGCCCGCATAAATCGGCAGGGCCACGTTGGATTCGCGCGCGATTGAGCTTTCGGCGACATTGACGCCCGCCAAAGTGACGGCTTTTTCATCACAATAGCGAAGGGCCGCCAGTGTATCGGCGGTTTCGCCCGATTGGCTAACGAAAATGGTCAACGTGCGTTCTGGGATGGGAGGTTCGCGATACCGAAATTCGGAAGCGACATCGACATCTGTGGGCACGCCCGCCATCTGCTCAAACCAGTACTTGGCCGTGAGGCACGCATAGTAGGCCGTGCCGCAGGCCACCAGAGAAACGCGATCTATATCTTTGAAGTCAGGACATTTTTCATCAAGCACAACTTCGCTACTATCAGCGTTGAGGTAGTGGCGGAGGCTGTCTCCGATCACGCCCGGCTGTTCGGCGATCTCTTTGGCCATGAAGTGCTTATGGCCGGCTTTGTCGACGCGCGTGCTGTCGATCTCAACGACGCGCATTTCGCGATTGGCACGCTGCCCAGAGGCGTCTGTGATGGTCATGCTGTCCCGGGTCAGCACGACGCAATCGCCTTCCTCGAGATAGGTGATCCTGTTCGTCAATGGTGCGAGCGCGATGGCATCAGACCCGACATAGGCTTCTCCATCTCCATGACCTACGGCCAGCGGGCTGCCTTTGCGCGCGGCCACGATCAGATCCTGTTCGCCTTCAAAGAGAAAGCAAAGCGCGTAAGCGCCTACAAGATCATCCAAGGTTTTCTTCGCGGCGTCAGCCGGTTCCATGCCGTTTTGCATGTAGTGTTGGGTCAAGAGCGCCACGGTTTCCGTGTCTGTATCCGTCACGAAGGTGGCACCTGTCGCCGCCAGCCGCTCCCTCAGCTCGCGGTAGTTTTCAATGATCCCGTTATGCACCACGGCCACCGGGCCGGCACGATGCGGGTGGGCGTTGGAGACATTGGGCGCACCATGCGTGGCCCATCGCGTGTGTCCGATGCCGGATTTGCCTGCCAACGGCTCGTGCACCAGCAAATCTGACAGGTTAAACAGCTTGCCCACAGCGCGCCGACGATCAAGCTCTCCTTCATTGACGGTAGCAATGCCTGCGCTGTCATAGCCACGATATTCCAGCCGCTTGAGCGCTTCCACGAGAATGTGCGCGACCTCAAGGTCGCCCAATACCCCCACAATTCCACACATCAGCCTGTCTCCTGCTCTCGTTTTTTCTTTTTTGCTTTCAATAGGGTCATCATTTTGCGTGCCAGGCCGGGCTTGTTCACCTGCTGCCCTCTGGCAAGGGCAAGCGCGCCCGGTTCCACATCTTTGGTGATGACAGATCCAGACGCTGTCATCGCCTCATCTCCCACGCTGACAGGGGCCACAAGCATGGTGTTTGATCCGATAAAGGCCCGTTCCCCCACCGTCGTGCGATGCTTGAGCACGCCATCATAATTGCAGGTGAAAGTGCCGGCCCCGACATTGGTGGCCTGACCGATATGCGCGTCGCCCACATAGCTGAGGTGATTGACCTTAACGCCTTCTTCCAATTGCGCATTTTTCACTTCGACAAAGTTGCCGATTTTGACATTCTCGCTGAGTTCTGTGCCGCCGCGCACGCGCGCAAACGGGCCCACGACGGACCCACGCGCGATATGGGCGTCTTCGATATGTGAAAACGCCCGGATATGCGCGCCAGTCTCAACCGTGACGCCCAAGCCGAACACCACGTTTTGCTCGATCACAGTGTCGCGCCCAATGACGGTATCTAGCGCGAAGAAGACAGTGTCAGGAGCCAAAAGGGTCGTGCCGTTCTCCAGAGCTTCAGCCCGCGCACGGTCTTGAAACGCAGCTTCTGCCGCAGCCAGTTCGGCGCGAGAGTTTATCCCCAAGGTCTCGCTTTCATCACAAGAGATTGCGGTCGCGGAAAGACCGTCAGCGCGGGCCAAGGCCACGATGTCAGTGAGGTAGTATTCACCGGCCGCATTTTCGTTTGTCACGCGGCTTACCAGATCCATCAGCCGTGCTGCATCGGCCATGATAATTCCTGAATTGCAGAAGGTTACAGATCGCTCTTCATCATTTGCGTCCTTGAATTCCACGATGCGTTCAAGCGCTGTTCCCGCCATGATGAGGCGCCCGTAGCGACCGGGATTTGCCGCCTCAAACCCCAACACGACCACGTCAGACGTTTTGCGCGCCTCAGCCATGCGGGTCAGGGTATCAGGCGTGACAAAAGGCGTGTCGCCGTAGAGGATAACCGCGTCGCCAGAAAACCCCTGGAGCGCGGTCGTGGCTTGGGCAACGGCGTGGGCCGTGCCCAGCTGCTCCTCTTGCAAGACAATCTGTGTGTTTGGGTCAAATTCCATGGCCGCCTTGCCCACGGCATCGGCCCCGTGGCCCGCCACCACGATGATACGTTCGGGATCCAGCGCCGCGCCTGCGCGGATGGCGTGTGCCAACATCGGCGCGCTGGCAATCGGATGCAGCACTTTGGGCATGTCAGATTTCATCCGCGTGCCTTTTCCTGCCGCCAGAACAATAAGCGCGGTTGCCATTCAAAGCCTTTCGTTTACATGCCGAACAGGTTTTATCCGCTGTCGCAGGCCACGCAAGACATCGGCGCATCAAAGGTTGTTGCGGCGTGTCACAAAGGCCAGCGGAAATGCGCCAAAGGAAAAGAGGCAGGGCATGGGCACAGTCGTTTTTGATCTCGATGGGACATTGGCTGACACAAGTGGAGATTTGATCGAGGCGGCCAATGTCTGTTTCCGCCAGATGGGCGTGGGTGACCTATTGGTTCATGGTGCTGACGCGGCCACGGCATTGACGGGCGGCAAGGCGATGCTGCGGCTTGGTCTGTCACGGATGGGCAAGGCGGTAGACGAAGACGAAGTGGACCGCTGGTACCCGGAGCTGCTTGAGGCCTATGAAGAGAAAATTGACCAGCACACCGTGTTCTTCCCCGGCGCGATGGAGGCCGTGCAGGCGTTGAAAACACTGGGGCATAAGGTGTCTATCTGCACCAACAAGCCCGAGAAGCTCGCCCGCATTCTGTTTCGCAGTCTAGGTGCGCTCGACGAATTTCACAGCCTGATCGGGGCCGACACGCTGCCCGTGCGCAAACCAGATCCAGAGCCGCTGCGCGAGGCCGTGCGCCGCGCGGGCGGGGATATCAGCGATGCCATGATGATTGGCGATACTATCACGGATCATTCCACGGCGCGCGCCGCGGGTGTGCCATCTATTCTGGTCACCTTCGCGCCGGGCCGGGAAAAAGTGGCCGAGCTTGAGCCGGATGCGCTCCTGCATCACTTCGATGATCTGCCAGATATCGCGTCGCAGTACCTGCGTGCATTGTGACAGTTGACCTGAGCCGAAAGAGGCCTCAGAAAAAGACCATGCAAGAGATATTCAAAGGCAACTTCACCCAGCAAGAGCCGATCCCGGAAGACGGGATTGCAGCAGCGCTGGATGTGATGCGCAGCGGACGACTGCATCGCTACAACCTGTCCCCGGGAGAACTTGGCGAGGTGGGGCTGCTCGAACGCGAGTTTGCCGCCTATGTCGGGTCCAAATACGCTCTCGCTGTATGTTCCGGAGGCTACGCCCTGGCCACCGCGTTGCGGGCCTTAGACGTCAAGCCGGGTGACAAGGTTTTGACCAATGCCTTCACGCTGGCCCCCGTGCCGGGGTCGATTGCCAGCGTTGGGGCCGTGCCGGTTTTCGTAGGTGTTACTGAGGATTTGGTGATCGATCTCGATGATCTGGCCGAGAAAGCGCATCTCTCAAACGTGCTGATGCTCAGCCACATGCGCGGGCATATCTGCGACATGGACCGGCTGGTTGAGATCTGCAGCGAGGCTGGCGTGAGGATCGTTGAAGATTGCGCGCATACGATGGGGGCTGCCTGGCGCGGCGTGCCGTCGGGGCGCTACGGCGCGATCGGATGCTACTCAACGCAGACGTACAAACATATCAATTCCGGCGAGGGCGGGTTCTTGGTCACCGATGATGATGAGATCATGGCGCGGGCGACGATGCTGTCGGGGTCTTACATGCTTTACGAACGCCACGGTGCCGTGCCCGGGCCTGAGATTTTTGACAGTGTAAAATACACGACACCTAACGTGTCGGGTCGTATGGATCATCTGCGCGCGGCCATTTTGCGCCCACAGCTCACAAAGTTGGATGCACAATGTGACGCGTGGAATGCCCGCTACCAAGTGGTCGAAGATGGGTTGCGCGACACGCCAGGCTTGCGTCTGGTCGACCGGCCCAATGAAGAGCGCTACGTCGGATCCTCGCTTCAGTTTCTGCTGCTGGATTGGCCTGACGTCGCGATCTCGGATGTGCTCGGCCGCTGTCTCGCGCGCGGGGTAGAGTTGAAATGGTTTGGGGGCGCGGAACCCACCGGGTTCACCTCTCGCTATGATTCCTGGCGCTATGCGCCGAGCGCGCGCATGCCGGCAAGCGATCGCATTCTTCATGGCGTGATAGATATGCGTCTGCCGCTCACCTTCAGTCTCGAGGATTGCGCGCTCATCGCCCGGATCATCCGGTCAGAGGTCGGTGCCGTTTGGCAGGAACAAGCGGCTTGAAGAGCTGTTCCGGGTCTCTGAGGCCCGAACCTATTTGCAAGATGATCTGACAGACACGCGGTGTCACGATGGCGCGCAGGCGTGATTGACGTGTTTCGCTGTCTGCAGTATAAATGAACAAGCGTTCAATAAATTGGAGGGAGGCCGATGTTCAACGCGACCATGCGGTTTGATCTGGGTGAGGATGTGGACGCTCTGCGTGAGATGACGCATCGTTGGGCGCAGGAGCGCGTGAAGCCACTCGCCGCTGAGATCGACGCGAAGAATGATTTTCCGTCCGAGCTGTGGCGTGAAATGGGCGATCTGGGCCTTTTGGGCATCACCATCCCAGAGGCCTATGGCGGGGCCAATATGGGCTACCTGGCCCATACTGTGGCGATTGAGGAGGTCGCGCGCGCAGCTGCATCTGTGTCCCTCAGCTATGGCGCGCATTCCAATCTGTGCGTCAATCAGATCAATCTCAACGGCACAGATGAACAGAAGGATGCGTATCTGCCCAAGCTGGTGTCTGGCGAACATGTAGGTGCCTTGGCGATGTCTGAGGCCGGCGC
>ERZ1740068.285-NODE-285-length-28432-cov-8.253374_pt1 | contig 28432 bp, 24 predicted proteins | sample MGYA00581735_ERZ1740068 | MGnify/ENA primary metagenome ERZ1740068 (study PRJEB43018, sample SAMN04849740) | marine metagenome | isolation source: floating plastic debris | place: Pacific Ocean | collected 2008-08-30 | study: EMG produced TPA metagenomics assembly...
TTTACTGATCTTGTTGGTATCGTTGTCCAAGGCAGCGGCGCAGCAGGTAGTATCTCAGCCAACGACTTCTGACACTTCCATTGTAAGGCTGTCAGAAGTCGTTATTACTTCAGACCAACAGCGGATCGCTGGCCATGTAGTTCCGCCACATGAACTCAAAGGCTCCAGTGCCAATATCGCCAATGCATTGGACCATCTGCCCGGATTTTTCAAAGTACAAAACAACAATTACTCACTCGTCTACCGTGGCTTCTATGGCAATCGGTTACGGATAGAACAAAATGGCGCGCGCCGAACCGGCGTAACGGCATCAGGTGGTTTTTTTGGTGAAGATGTCAATCCCGAAAACATCTCTCAGATCAGTATTGTCAACGGTGTAGACAAGGCCATTTATGGCAGTGGCGCCATGGGCGGTGTGGTCCTGATGGATGAATGGCGCACCCCGTCCAAAAACAGCGCCAGCGTCTATCAAAGCTATGCCACCAATAATTCCCTGCTGATCAGCGGACTCAAAACCACGCTGGCCGATCACCGGAAAGGCGTCACCATCTCTTTGAGAAACAGTCAATCCGGCGATTATCAAATTCCCGTTGATGGCTTCGGCAATGGCTCAGGAAATGTCCCCGTCAATCACTCGGCCTATGAGCAAAGTAGTGTTTCAGTAGCTGGTTTTTTACGTGATCCATCCGGCAAACATCTACTCAACCTTATACAAAAAGCGAGCAAAGGGCTTTGGGAAAGACCACAGGGTTTTCAGAACAACCCTTTCGAACTGCGCAGCTTTCGCAACAAGCACAACTACCAGACAGACCTGCGACATGTGTACAACGACCAGGGAAAATGGCGGATCAAACAGCAGGTTTCGCTGCAATTCATGGAGACGGATCAAATCCAGCGGAGCTTCAATGCCACCATGGAGAACCTCAACATAGAGCGTACCCGTACCTACCTGAAATCCACACAGGGCTATCGGGTTACCGCCTCATGGAATACCTCTTCCCCATGGAAAATGGAATTTGGGCTCGATGGCTATCGGTCGGTGCTGGACGAGCGGGAATCCGAAAATAACATGATCAATGATTTTGTCACCAATGACGAACCGGTTTCTGTCCGTCGCGACCTCCAGGGCGGTCTTTTTGCACTCCTGGGCAACTCCCGGAAAGACTGGTACTACCGTCTGGCTACCAGGTTGGACATCGGTGAGATCGCCAGTGATGACAACCGGCAAACACTGACAGTGGTAACAGGCGGTCTCGAAGCAGGGTGGCAAGTCAGCAAATTACTGAGCAGCCGATGGTCGCTGGGGCGCTTTTTCAGGTATCCGAGTCAATTAGAAGCTACCGGCGTGGTTTTTGGAGGCCGGGGCACCTTCTTTGGCAATCCTGAGATCCAACCGGAGTACAGCTATCAGCTGGAGTGGCAACTAAGCGGCAAACGGCAGAATCTCTCTTATCAGCTCACCAGTTGGTATACCTATTTTGACGGCAGGATTTCAGAGGTTCCTACAGGCAACAACACTTTCACCTATGAAAATGTAGCCAATGCCCAGAACATTGGGTTAGAGTTTGTCCTCAATCAGCGGTTTTTATTGCCCCCCTCCTCTTCATCTGTCACCACGCCCACTGAAACCAGCTCACGGGCTATTTCCGTGATGCTTACAGGCACGTACATCATCGGAGATGAGCTATCGGAGGGGATTTTCTCGGAAGCAGTAGACCCATTGCTGGGCACTCCACCATCGAGATGGAGTTTCATGACGCGCTACGAAGGACGGTGGTTACAAACCGACTGGTCCATCCATAGCCGCCTCGATCGTGTCCATCGTTTTGACAGGCTACCCACAGGGTTCATCAATCAAACTTTCGGCGTGGTAGAAGTCCCCGCCTACTGGTTATTGAATGTGGGTGTAGAAATGGAAAAAGAAATAAGTAGGTACCAGTTACACCTGGGCATCAATGGTACCAACCTCACCAATAGTCGCTACTCGCCATTCGGAACCAGGGTACCGGAAATGGGACGTAATCTGCAGTTTAACCTACGGTGTAGTTTCTGATTCTGGTATTTTCTATGGAGCCGTGGCCGGAGTAGATACGGCTGAATTCCTCAACACATTTCCATCTACCGTTTTGATGAACCTGGTTTGCTGCATGATCACATCAAACATGGCTTTGCGTGCTGCCTCTTTCTCCTTCAATACATGCCGTTGGATTTTACTTTCCATTTCCACTTGTCGCAGCTTCTCCTTCGTTCCATCAGACACACCAAAATGGTTGGTCCGCTCTACCTGTTCTTTGAACTCATTGAGTTTTTCCTGGCTGGGATAAAACCATGCAATGTCCAGGTCCGAATTGGCCCGCTTGACCTCCGCCAGGTTCAGGTTTTTCAGCTTCTCCTCCTTCAGCCATTTCATCTTCTCTTTGTCATCCTTTACGGCTCGCTGGAACATAGGCGTAAACTCGGCAGAGAGTGTATCGCCGCTAAGGTACTGATACCACTCACTGTAACGCTGAATCCGGCTGGTATCACCCCCTATCACCAGACGCCATTGGTTTTTCATCTTATAGAGCAGCGTATCCACCTCCTTGCGTTCAATCGCCCAGTGTCTGTCAACGCGCTCGTTTGCACTGATGAGTTCTTCCAGAGAAATATTGACCGAATCGTAGTCCAGCAACTGATCCATGGTCTCACCCAGTACCTGCAACTGATCATCCAAATCGGATACAAACCGTACTTCATGTCCCTGATCATCCAGTTTCTTCGATTCCTTGATCACTGAATCTACAGAGAAAGTAATATCCCCTTTGACAACATGACTAACATTCTCCTTCACCACGGCTGAAAACTCCTCAAAGTCAAATAGTCTTTCCCTCAGCAAGTGAGTCAGCACCTTCCTTTGCAGGGCAGTATCTTTCACCTGCATGTAGCGCACATACTCCGGTGCATTGGAAATCACCTCATACCACTTAAACTCCTCATAATAGATTTTATCAATCTCGTCGCGGTACGCTTTCATCTCCTGTCTGGTAGGGAAATTCCAGATACTATCCAGCCGATCGGGGATCTTGTTATAGCGCAATCTGGAAACGGTAGTATTGTCGTCTTCCAATGAGTCAATCAGACTTTCTATGGCCAGTGGCTCGGCTTTCAACCACTGAAATTCCTGGTCAGAAAGCACTTCATCTTCTGCGATTTGCAAATGTGCGCTGTAGCGATTGATGGGGTAGCTTTTGCCGTTACTCATGAAAATCTTACGGTTTTTCAGACCATCCTTCAAGTTCACTACTTCTATGCTATCGGCCTTAAACCTGGAAACAAACAGCGAATCTATGCTGCGCATTACATCTGTGGTAATGCTGTCGTTAACGAAGGACTCATCAAAATAACTCAGGTAACTGTCATAGATCACTACATTGTCTATCCCTTCCGGTACCAGCAGGGTAAAAAAGCTCTTGAGCGCATTCTCCGCATTCTTTTTGGCCTGCCTAACAATACCTGCCTGTATGGCATTTTGCTTAAGTTTCCGCAAGGCCATCTGTTTCACTTTAAGCATGTAATCAGGTCGGGAGGCTTTGCGATTCATGACAATGATCTCAAAACCCTTTACCTTTTTCTCAGGAATGAACCAGGGATTGATGTCACTGGTCAATATTTCTGGTTGCATACCGATGAGGTGGATGGTCTTGTTTTGCCGGTCATAGCGGAAGTTGTCCTCATCAAACTTTCCAAAATCGATGCCCGCCTTCACAGAACCCCTGCCCAGTACCACAATCTGACTCTTCCGCAGTCGCTTGTTGGCCATGAAGACCTCCTGGGCCTTGTTGTGACGCTCTACAAACTTTCTGGTGTCAATATCCTGGACACTCGCTGCCAGCGCTTCTACCTCCTCATCAGACATTTTGACGAGGTCTTTCAGCAGCCTGCGTTCGTTTTTATAGTCTACCTCTTCCAGGACTACTTCAATGAAATCCTGAAAATATGGATCGCCCGTCAGGATGGGGTAATCGTCGTAAAACAAATCATAAAGGCGGTTGCCTCGGTTGATAATGCCCAGCCGCACAGATTTCCTTTTATCATAGAAGTCCCGCAACGCTTCTTCATACCTTGTCTGGATTTCTTCAAACTCGCTGGCGTCATCCACTTTACTCTCACGAATCTCCTCTATGATGGCCTCCTGCAGGGAAGTAAGCACCTCACCGTAGTATTCTGCAGAAATGAGCTGCCCTATCTCCCTGATGCTGCGTACGCTAATGGGTGTATCTTCCAGCGTTTGCTTCTTGGAACCAAAAATGCCAAAAGGATCAAAAAGAGCCAATAACACCACCCCGCCAACTACGAGGGCGATCTGAAGATATAATCCTATGTCTGACCAGAATCTCATCATATCAGTTTTCCGTTGTCCCTTCCAATTCTACAGGCGTGATCAACTGACCACTTTTAAAAGTAATGTAGATTTCCTCATATCCCAGGTTCTTCAAAATCCCCTCTATCAGCAGGCGTGTATTGTTCTCAGTAGATGCCCTCACCCCTGTGTATTTCAAATTGTTCCGAATGTCCGTTTCAGCCAGCATATAAAACTTCTCATGGTCCATCACATCCATCTTATTGAGAAAGGCATTTCGGGTGATGGTACTGTCAATTTTGTACTTGGAAAAGGGATAGCTAAAATTCAGCACCTCTACATGAGGCAACGAAAGCTCAATCCGCTTGCCTTCTATCTTGATGTCATCAGGTTTGAGCTTGTTCAGGTCAATCCCCGATAAAATGGTCGCTTGCGTCTTGGCTGCAAAATAGGATTTATTGAGTTTAACAATGCCAAGTAGTTTCTTTTCCTGCGTGCCCAGCACTACTTTATCAATGATGGTTTCCGTGGTCGCCAGCTTTGCAACACTTTTGACTTTGCTCACAACAATGTAGCGTTCGTCTTCCTTGTTTTTACAAGCAAAAACCATCAGTATCAACAGCATGATCCAGCTATAATTCCGCATTATCCTACTGCTTCGTGATCGTCAAATTCCTTTGTGGTTCCAGTGTCGGTTGTTTCTACACTACCGTCAGCTTTCAAGGCATGTTTCATGGCTGTTACCTGGGCTCCATTGGTAGCTGCAGCAGGTGGAAGGCTATGCTCAGACCAAACTGCACCGTGATGAGACGGGTTTTCATCACCTGTATTATCATTACCAGAGCCAATGGCATCATCTACCACACCACCGCCATTCTGATTGTCAGCAGGGTTATTGGGTCTGTAAACTCCCTGGTTTCCTCCGCGGATGGCACTCAGTGACTTAGATCCAAAGTAAAAGGCAATGACCATGAGGAAGGCCGTCTTGATAAAATCAAAATTATCCACGAACAAGGCATTGGCGTTGTAGGTAGCATTCAATTCAAAAGAGGCAATGAGCAACGACAGGCCAGCAATGAGCAAAGACAAAGCGATGGTTCCGCGGATGGTGCCATTGGGTAAGCCAAGGGTCTCGCCAAAATGGGGATTTCGCAGCAACTTATTTCCTGCTGCCACCCCGGAATCAGCTCCACCTGATTTTCCGCCATTCTCTTGTTCCGTGTCTTCTACTGCCAGGTGTATGTGGAAATAATACATGGCCCAGATATAGAAAATGATGATGGTGATGATCCAGCTGAGCATAATCGCCGTCGCCAGGTTAAAGAAAAACTGTTCGGGGCTTCTTGCAAATGCAATTAACACGGTTAACAGTCCCACCATCAGCAGATAGCCAAATATCAAGATAACTACAAATGTTTTTTGGTTCTTCATTTCTCTCTATTCAATATTTTCACGAAGCAAGCTCTTGCGCCCACTTCTCATCCTGTACTTTGATTATGATTCTCTTCTGCTGATTCAGCAACGTGCTCAAATGTTGGTAGAGCATCTTAAAAGTATTCCGGCTGTTGGAAAGGAATGTTGCCTCATCGCTCATTGTAAGGCTGTCCGATACCAGAATGCAGCCCTCCGTATCTTTGAAAGTGCCACCGTTGTGAATATAGATGCCTGTAAAATTGGGCACATTCTGCAAGTGAAGGTGGAAAGTAAACCACTCCGGGTACCGTGTTCGGTACTTCTCTGTGAGTGGAGTCACATGCGGCATAAACTTCACCTCATAAGTCCCTGCAGGTATCCGGGTCTCACCGGGAACCTTCACTTTGTGGAAAGTATCCTCCAGTGTATAGCAGTAAAACTGATCGGCCAGGTAAAGCAGCCCCACCGTCGTCTGGCCATCGTCAGAATAACGCAAAAGCCTCATTTCCAAGTCCGCTTTTGGCGTGGTAGCTTCAGGTACAGCCGTTACAACCGGAGCTGAAGCAAGTGCAGCGTTAACAGTGGCCGGCGCACCGGCGGCAGGTTGCTCCTTTCCCGTCACCAGCTCCTCAGCAGTCTTTTCTACTTCTTTCTCTTCATCGCCACCAAAAGCCCTGTCGATGTAGTCAAAAAATTCCCTCACCAATTGTATGATGGTCCCCAATAAGCCCACCAGCCAAAGCCAGATGTCATTGAGAATTGTAGGGTCTCTGTACATTGCCACCAATGCAAAGGTGATACCTGCAATCAATAATAACAGTAAAAATCTTTTCATGAATCTCCGGCAATAAATCCTTTACTCACCCAGCCTTTGACGGTCGCTTCTACTTCATACCATCCATTTTCCTCAGACAATATCTTCACAGGAGCGCCCTTAGGCAATGGTTTCGCTACCTTCTCAAAGCCAGATCCAGCACCGGCACGAATATTCAATTTGCTCGCAACCACTTTCCCGGCCTCAGGCAGCGGAGCAGCCGACTCATCTGCTTCAGACGAGCGGTCCTGGCCTAAAATATTGCGTTTGAATCGCGCCAGGTCAAAAGCAGGGCCCGGGTCTTGCTTGCGCCCCGGAGAAATGTCATCGTGTCCCAGGATATCCTTCAAATTGTATTTTTCCACGATCAGCTGAGACACCAAACTTAGTGTCTCCAGTTGCTGCTCTGTGTAAGTATGCCAGTAGCGCGCCCTGGTTTCATTTTTATGCGTTGCATGGATCACATCCGACGCGGGATATCGGGTACCAAACCATGCCTGGTATTGATTACCAGTCTTTACCAAAGGCCCCGCATTGTCAAGCTCTATGCCAATAGAATACTTGTTATAGCCACTACGGCCACCATATTGGCTGGTACCGGCATGCCATGCCACCTTGTCAAATGGCACCAACTGATAGACCTCTCCCGCCCTGCCAATCACCAAATGCGCTGAAGCCCTGATATCCGGTCTGGCGAGGTACCTGGCAGAGCTAATGGCACTCCTGCCTGCGGTAAAATGTATGATTAAGGTATCCAGCACTCCACCGGACTGTGCATAGGTCTTACTGTTCTTGGAAGCAGTCTGTTCATTAAAATATTGAACGGAAGTATCGGAATTGACCAACAGGTGGTCATCATTGATCGAAAAAGTCATGTCGTGTTGGTGTAATTCGCAGATAAGTTACAAAAAAGTTTTTGACTATATCAAATTACAACGACGATGTCTATTGAAAAGTACCTTGATTCCTTACTTCATCGACACACTTTTGTGCTGGGATAGCGCATCCCGTATCAAGTACGGGACGACATACTACAATCCTCTTTTGCCTTTTGCTTTCAGACTTTCTATTTTTACCATCTAAATTTATTCAATTATAAAAAGTTATCACGGTTCTCTGTGTGAAGGCCATAATTGAGTTCTTAGTTAAAATTTATCATTCGTAATGATGAGTTATTGATGCTTGATGATAGCGTGATGGAAGTTCCTCTTTATCCTCATTATGAATTATGCATCACTCATTATTGAAAAATTTTAAAAGAATCATCATTTAAGGCTTGAAACTACTTGTAATGAATCAAATGTGATAAAGTTTATTAAACTGTTCGTCAATCATGAAAATAGAAGAATCGGCAATATACCAGACACTTAAGCAATACTTCGGTTACGAAAAATTTCGTCCCTATCAACTCGAGATCATCAAAGCAGTACTCGAAGGGGAAGATCAGTTGGTGATCATGCCTACAGGCGGTGGGAAATCAATATGCTACCAATTGCCTGCCATCCTACTCCCCAAGACCACCATCGTTGTATCGCCGCTCATTGCCCTCATGAAGGACCAGGTAGACGGGCTCAAAGCCAACGGCATCGCAGCCGAGTATTACAATAGCAGCCAGTCACCAGAATTACAGAACCAGATCTTTCACAATGTGGTCGATGGGAATATCAAAGTACTGTATGTAGCCCCTGAGAGTCTTCAACTCCTGAGTAATATCCTCAAAGAAACCTATGTGAGCTGTATTGCCATAGATGAAGCGCATTGCATCTCAGCCTGGGGGCACGACTTCCGTCCCTCTTATCAGCAACTGGGATTTCTGAAAAAGAACCTGCCCAATGTGCCCATCATCGCACTCACTGCTACTGCCGATAAGACCACACGTGAGGACATTGTCAACCAGCTGAGTATACCGCATGCCACCAAATCCATCACCTCTTTTGACCGGAAAAACATCTCCATTGAAGTAAGACCGGCCGACAAGCGAATGGACCAAATCGTTTCATTCATACAATCCAGGCCCAATGAATCTGGCATCATTTACTGTTTGAGCAGAAAAGGCACGGAGCAGGTTGCTGACAAACTCAAAGAAAAAGGCATCAAGGCAGCTGCCTATCACGCAGGCCTGGCGGCAGATAGAAGAAGCAAAGTACAGGAAGACTTTGTCCGGGACAAGCTTCCGATTGTCAGTGCCACCATTGCTTTTGGGATGGGGATTGACAAGTCCAATGTACGGTGGGTCATTCACCACAACATGCCCAAAAACCTCGAAGGTTACTACCAGGAAATCGGTCGGGCCGGACGGGATGGTTTGCCGTCTCAGGCACTCCTCTTCAACACCTTTGCCGATCTTATACAGCTACGCAAATTTACCGAGGGCACGCCTAATGAAGACCTGCAGCTCGCCAAGCTGGAACGCATGAAGCAGTTTGCAGATGCCACCACCTGCCGCAAGAAAATATTACTGAGCTACTTTGGTGAATTGCGGGAGGAAAACTGCGGCAACTGCGATAACTGTAAACAGCCACCGGAACTCATCGACGGCACCATCATTGCCCAGAAAGCCCTGTCCACTGTTGTCCGGCTCAACCAGTCGGAACCCATTGGGATGATTGCCAACGTGCTCATTGGCTCCAACAATGCACAGGTCATAGAGAAGGGTTATCAGCAGGTCAAGACCTTTGGCATCGGCAGGGACATTACCTGGAAAAACTGGCAACACTACATCACGCAGCTGGTCAATCAGGGCCTGTGCGAGATCGCTTTTCACCGTGGCAATGCCCTGCAGCTCACAGAACTTTCCGGCAAAGTACTCTTTGAAAACCAGCCGGTAGAACTGAGCAAACCTTTTGATGTGCGCAAGGTGAAAGTAGTCACCAAAGACCAGCCCGTAGCCCGTGCGGCGGACAAAGACTTGTACGAACGACTGCGAAAATTGCGTTCTCAGATTGCCTCAAGCGCTGGTGTCCCTCCCTATGTGGTATTCAGTGATGCCACACTCCGGGAAATGGAGCAGGCACGCCCACAGACGGAAGAAGCATTTCTGGAGATCAACGGGGTTGGGCAGCATAAGCTCCAGAAGTACGGCCAGACGTTCATCGACGAGATCGCAGATTACCTGGGTGATACAGAAAAGAAAAAGGCTGATACCTTCAAGGTAACATACGAAATGTATCAGGAAGGCCTTTCCGTTACAGAGATTGCCAAACGCAGGGAGTTGCAGGAAACCACCGTCTATTCTCACCTCGCCAAGTTGTTCAATGACGGTGAGGAAATCGATTTGTACAAATACGTAACCGAAGCCGAAGTAAAGTCCATTGCTGAAGCAAGAAAGACACTGGAAAGCCCGGAAGCCCTGAAGCCTTATTATGAGCACTTCAAGGAAGAAATGCCCTATTACAAAATCAGACTGGGTCTGGCTTTGATTGACCTGGCGATCAAGGATAAAGGTATCCACTCATAGTCCTGAAAGGACGATACATACCTTAAGATGGAAGTATTCCATCCACTCTAATGACACACTTCTACTAAGCCCTGAAGGGGCGGCACAATGGTATCGTCCATGCAGGACTCAGAAACTTCGTGGCATGCTGCGGCAGCACTAACGTACTGCCCGATCGATATTGTGTCATCCCTTCGGGATTCAGAATCAGCAGCTAGGTGTAGCTTGATGACCGGCACCAGTCTGTGACTGGTGCCTACTGATAATAAGCAGTTTGCAACTGCAGTAACAGTCAATTCGATTACTTTAAAGAATAAACTACTCCCAAATCCACCGACACAAAACTGCCGTCGCTAACGTCTGGTGCACCAACAATGACATTTGGCGCTGATTCTCCAAAATCGACAATTTCGCTGTACCGTAATTCGGAAGTGAGCTTCACAGTAGGGCTCAGCCGATAGCTCAGACCAAACCTGGGTGAAATGATCCCTTGAATCAGGTCTTGATCGTCACTGAGTGTTTCTACTGAATCTACGGTTTCAACATCATAATTGACATAGGCTAATCCCAGTGCTATGCCAAAGTAGAGTTTCACTGCATTTTCTGCTTTCCCCGCCCACAAGTTGGCTCCTGCGGTCAGACGGGTTACCTGATAATTGCTGTAAAAACCCGAGACAATCGTTCTTTGCAGTACCCCGGTCGTAGCCCGACGGGTGTATGAAAGAACATCGCCCTTAGGCGAAAAGCTTACATGTCCCAACTGGACATCAAAGCTGAGTTGTTCAGTTTTGAAAGAATGATATCCTATGGATACACCCGGAGCAGGGCCATAAACTTTGTAAAGATCGTAAACAGGAGCATTTAGACCTGTCTGGATAGACAATTCCTTTTGTGCGAAGCACAGCTAGGTCAGTAGAAGTAGTCCCAAAAGCGGGAAAAATTTCTTTGTAATCATGAGTAAGTAATTTTGTTTTTAGATTTTAAAAAGGACACCGATTGTATCGATATGCGACTTAACGTCGAATTCCCGGTTCTATTATGAAACTACTCATTGGAAATAGAAAAAGCGCTTAGACAGTCATTAGACTTTATCAAGTATCACTCATTCAAAAGTAGATTTTGGCATTGAATGATGAACCTACAAAAATCTTGAATAATTAGTAATGCATGATTCGTAATGACAGATGTTGATCATGGACGACAACAGGAAAAATATAACAAATCTTATGGGCATGCTAGTCTTTAAGGGATCTCTAAAAGATACAACATGAAAAAGACTTGCTTGCAAAGCAGCGTTACTTGCTCTGCAGCTTCACCGCCAAACTACGCACCTGCAGGATCACAATGCCTGCAGCGATTGCTACCGCACCAGTAGCAGCTACCACGGCAATGGAGGAGAAATTGGCCTGGTGTCTGGAGTAAATCGCAAACAATGCCCAAATGCCCACGATGGCGAATTGCCAAAACCCTTTTCTCACCAGTACCGCGAGATTTAACAGGGTGGCAATGAGTATCAGGGCGATGGCCCATTGTGACTCAGTGAGGAAGCCTCCCTCCCAGCCCAGCTTGCTGAGATATGCTGAAATATTAGCGACCATGGCCACATTGATCCATCCGGCATAAATCATAATCGGAAACCAGATGAAAGCACTTCGCACAAATGAAGAAAACACCTTGGTTCTATCGGCTTGCAGTACCGTGGATAACAAACAAAAAAGCATGACCATCATGACCAGGACAGACAGCCCTGTCCACTCATAGAGCCACACAAACACCCAGGTACAGTTTCCAATATTGGTCACCAAAAACTTGTAACCAATCTGCTCAAACATGTCCTGATTTCTTTTGAGGAAGAAGGTATCTATGAACTGATAAACCGCAAATACCACCATAGACAAAAAGATGATTCCCCAAATGGAAAAGGCAAAACTGGCAGGTGTAAAGAGGTTATCATATCTCCCGCTCAAACTCCCAACTGTATTGCCATTGATGCCAAACAACACGGAATAGTAGTTGACATAAATCACTGCTACTACCGATAGTAAATTGAGGACTGCGTATATCTTATTCTTCATATATAGATGACCATGGGAAAAGAAAAATGTTTGACCGATTCTGTAATTGTTATGACAGAACAGGACCAGTTTCCTTGATTGCCATCGCTGACACCGTGTTATTGTGTGAAAACGGTTTTATTGAAGCTGTGATAAAGCGCTCCCCCACCCAGAAACTAACGATTTTTTAAAGACAGACCCTGTCATGTTACCCATCGCAGGACTGCTGATTGGTTCGCTCATCGTTTTTGCAAATTTCCCGGAGACCTTTTCTCTGTTGGGGTTCTTCCTCCTCCTGATGGTCGCTGTCATAGTCTTTGTCAAAATACGGACGATGAATAAGCGGGCCAAAATCCTGGAGGAAGGCCAGAGGCCTCAAGCAAGGCGATGAGGTGGTGGTCTACAACCTGCCAGAAGATCTGGAGACCAACCTGGTGCCCAGGTTAAACGGATTGAAACTATAAATTGCAGCACACTATCAGGTGGTCAATGGTAGCTATTCAGTTTAGCACAACCTACCACAGGAAAACTGGATTCACTGTCAGGTAAAATGCTAAAATCTTAAAGAATTTTTATTTTTTCTTAAAATTTTTCTATTAAGGATGATCTACAGTTTAATAGCTACCTCTGGTTTGTCAAACAGCTAATAATCAGAATATTAGCACATGACTCCCTTATCTGCAAGCATAAAATAAAGGACTCAAGGAAGCCAGATAGGTGCTTCAAAACAGGCGCCTCCAGACATCCCGCACCTAAAACTGTTCACATTACGCGCTTTATCTTACTAGTTTTACAAAGTGTTTCAAATGGGAATTATCACGATTTCCGAACGATCTGTGTTTGACAAACCCTGCCAGGAAACATTTTTAAAGTAACATTTTACCACCGTAGGTGCTACGAATCGCAGCACCCTGTTTGGTGGTTAACTACTAAATTATTTAATGATTTACCAGAACATGAGAAAATTCACTCTAATCCTGATGTGCCTCACGGCAACTCATTTTGCAATCGGGCAAAAGCTCACTAAAAAACCAATTGTTATCAGCTATTTTGTCAACCCTGCTCAAGATCTGGATGCTTCTTTGAAAAAGTATGAAGTAGCCATTGTCTCACCACTTGACCCGCTCAGTTGGTCTGAAGAAGTGGATGCTACAGCCGGTATCAAAGATTCTGACAAAAGACGGGAAGCGTTGGCACAAGCCCGCAAAAACAAATTGATCAGATATGCCAGTGCCTACCTGACTATCAAAGGCAATGATTTGATCTCGGTAAAGGTTGGTGGAGACTTTGAGGTACAACTGGAAACCAGCCAAATGGATGTCACCACCGTAGACCAAAGACCTATCAGGGAACTGGCAGACGATGACATTGTTTATCGCTACTCTTTCTCTGCCAAGCTCACGGTCAAAGACAAAAGCGGCGCGGTATTATTTGAGCAGTATGTGCACGAAGATGAGGTAAACCAGAAGGTAACAAAAGGCGAATTGCTGTTGAATCCTACATTGAAGATGAAAATGGGATTGGCTAAAAACAATCCTGAAAAGCAAAAGAAGTTGATCCAAAGAAGAATCGACAAGGCAGGTCACTACATCCTGGAAGATGCGCTGATCCGTGCACAGGAAGTACTCAACAACAACTTAGGCAGACCTTATATTCAGTCTTCTCTGGCCATTTTCGGTGTAAAGGGAAAAGCCTATGGAGATCTGGCCGATGCCAATGAGAAGCTGTTGAAAACACATGTAGGATTTCACGCATTTAGCAAGAAAAAACGACTACCCAAAGCAGACCTGGAGCAGGCCTATGAAGAAGCCCTGGTCGTTTGGCAAAAATACATCGCAGAAAAAAGTGGCGAGATAGAAGAGAAAGCATTGAAAGGTCTCAAGCTCAATTGTGCCATCGCCAATTGCTGGTTAGGTAATGTGGCAGCTGCCGGGAAATTCATTGCAGAAGTACCCGAAGCTGTTCCAAATGAAATAGGTGATAAGGACGAAGATGTAGAAGTGAGCAGCAGCGGCGCCATGATGACATTTGACTTTACGGGCTATGCTGCCAATGTACGTGATTTTTATGACCGCTACGAAAGTGCCGGCGACCGCATCGAAATCAAACAGTAACAAGTCCTTATTCCAACCTAAAAGTAACTGATTGGGGTTAGTACCTGATCTTTTAAGCCAAACCCTTCTTTGAAAATCAGAGAAGGGTTTGGTTTTCGTAAGACTAAGCGCGGACCAGGGATAGATGGCACCGGCCACCCGGCGAATACCCCGGACCCCGTACTTGATGCGGGGGAGTAGCAGTGAAAGCCCGACCCTTTTGGGTGGTCCCCAAATCTTTAAGTCAATAGCATTAGACCCGGTCTGCGCGACGCGATAGAGTCACCCCGTTCCTGAAACGGGGAACGAGACCCGATCTAGCATCTCAAAATCACCTTGGTACCTGAATGTGATTACCGAAGAAAATCGCATTTAAGAACAACTTATTGGTACCATACCAGGAACCGCGGAAATTGGGATTATCGGCAAACAAGATCGCACGGCCTCTGCCTACACTGCTCACAATGATAGAAGCCGATGGTTTCAGGAGTTTTTCCAGGTTATTGTCCGTGATGAAACCGTCTATGTGGGGATCATCAGTGTATTTTGCGACCGTGCCGAAAGGGCTGCTGCTTGGCTTCAACCAGATATTGCTGTTTCTGTAAACCGGTAGCGTCTCATTCCAATATCCGAAGCCTACCGGATGGGTAATATCCAGTGCCACCTCGAAGATGGCTCCGCCTATCCGCTTCTTTCCAATATGCTCTCTGGAGGAAACATACGGTAGCCGCTCAACAGGTTTTTTCTTGTCTGCGTTGTCCCTGAGCAAAGATTCTTTCACTACTTTCTTATTGATGGCCCATTGCGTAGCGTTGCGGGAGGTAATGAGTGTATTTCCTGCAGCAACCCATGATCTCAACCTGGCCACCCCGGCAGAGTCTATCTGATTGTATCCACCGGAAACCATCACCAGCACATCGTAATTATTGAGGTTGAGTCTTCCAAAATTCCGCATGGGCACTTTAGTAATCGGCATGTTGACTCTGTTGTCCATCAGGTGCCATACTTCGCCATGCTCATAGGAACTAACACCCTGCCCCACTAACATGGCTACTTTTGGTTTTCGCATGAAGCGTAAATTACCGCTACCCAGGTCAATTCCCCGTTCACTATAACCGGTATTGCTGCTGTAAATATTCACCTGCCACTTAGCCGCCACTTCTTTGATCACCTGAAACAATTGGTCACTATTGAGTTTTTGCCTACTTACCGGAATCACCACGGTGCCATAGCCATAGTCCCGTCCACCCATCGCGAAGGGCTTGAAGGCTGCAGTGGTAATCACGCCACGCTTTTGCAGGTGATACAATGCCGCTGGCGCATTGTAATCAGTCCACGGCATGATGTAGGCATAGCTTGACTTTGAAGGTGTGGTGATGGTGTTTTCAATACTTTTCACTTCGCTACCCAAGGACAAAGCGCTTACTGCACTGTACTGCATGTTATAAAAATTGGCCAAAGACCAGGCAGAAGCGTCATAGTAGACACTGTCTGTAAATTCACTATACGTCTCGAAGGCGGACTGCACCATGCGGTACTGCGGTTGCGAAGTTGGCACTACATAACTGGTTCCTTTCCTAAATTGCTTACCACCTACTGTCAAATCTTTCGATAATTCATACACCTTCACACGATGCAACAATAGCTTATCAATGAAAGCATTGACCCTACTCTTGTCCTGCGGATCCCCAAATACATATCCTTTGATCTTTTTACTGGCTGCATTGGACAACGCACTTTTGAAAAACTGTTTCTGGTAGTCTCTGAGCAACTTTTTATTGGCAATAGCCGCTTTGATCGTGGCCATACCTGAGACATACTGATTTCTAATGGTGAAAGCAAAAGTGAGCAGCTCTCCTGTTTGCTGCCGTTGTGCATGTCCGCGGGAGCTTGCTTGTTCAAATAACAGTGCGAGGGCGCCTTGTAAGTCGGGATAAGAAGAGCCGTAACCAGGGTAAGTACCATCAAAAACCTCCTTGGTGAAGTACATGGAGCCGATGGCATCCAGGTCCTGTACAAAGTATTTTGCAAAGGCATCATTCAAAGTGGTATAGTTCTCCTTGGGCATGATTGGGTCTTTACTGGCAATGGCCTTCATCGGCTCGAAAAAATACGTACTATTGGTCCCCATCTCATGAAAATCTGTCACTACGTTGGGATACCATTGGTGATACCAGTTGAGTTTACCGCGGCTTTCCGGATGAATCCCAAGCCACCAGTCTCTGTTCAAATCAAAGTAATAATGGTTGGTCCTGCCATTAGGTGAAATTTCAGAATGCTCAATGTCTGCCGGATCATCTACCACTGGCGTTCCCCGATGGGTATTGGCCCACATGGTAAAGCGATCGCGTCCGTCAGGATTGAGTGCCGGATCCACAAAAACAACTGCCTCCTTGAGGAACTTATTGACTGCTTCACTTTGGGAGGCAACTAAAGTATAAGCCGTTAGTAAAGCAGACTCACTGGTAGAGGGTTCATTGCCGTGTACGCTGTATCCCATGTTAATGAATATGGGTAAACCGGAGTCGTCATCATTACTTTTTGGATTGATGGCATTGACATGCGTTTGGCGCAGCTGTTCCAGATTGTTGATATGCTCAGGTGCACTGATATTCAAAATCACCAGCTTACGCATCTCATGAGATTGCCCATAGTAAGTGATGGTGGCGCGATCAGATAACTCAGCCAGCTTTTCCAGGTAGGAGACGATCAGATCATGCCTGGTATGCCAGTCACCAATTGGGTAGCCCAGGAACTCTTCAGGAGAAGGAATTTGTGGATCAAAAGGCGCATAATCTTTGAAAAAATAATCCTGCCCCTGTACCAGAGGAGCAAAGGAAAATAGCAAAGCAATGAGTAGGTAGTAGTGTTTCTTCATCTGATAATTTTTAGGAGCTGGCAATCAAACTGATAAATTAACACAAGTCATATAATATCTCAGTCAATTTGTGATGTACGGTTGTTAAGCTACGCGCAAAAAGACCTCACCGCAGCGGTTCTTCCACAGGCCTGGCCTGCCGTATTGCCTTAGGATATCATCAGTTTCAAAAATTATTTCATCTTTTAATTACACAAATTAAAATACTGTAAATCATTTAGTTAACAATAAAATTGAGACTACTCCCAACGATACAGAACGCTATTGTAAATTTTTTTTTGATAACCTTTTTAGTATTTGAATACCTATTGATGAATCCAACAACAAAGGAACTTCGGAAACTAAAAATTGCTATTGAAATGAAGAAAACAGTCATCGTACTCATCGGAATATTGGTCGCAGGCATTCAATTACACAGCGTAAGTGAACCGGACTTGGGTTCCGTATCAGAAACCACAGTACTAACCATGCCGATCAGCAAAATGCAAGAGCAGATAGAAGCAGTATTTGAGGCAGAAGGGCATGCGCAACAGCGGGTGAACAAGAAACTCAACGTGCAGACTTCCAGCAGATCAAAATAGCAACGGTTACAGAAAACATCACTGACAATGAACTACACAGAATACATCGCAAACGAGACAGTTCTCAATCACCAACCTTCAATCAGCATCAGGCCCGTAGGCCTCTCATCAAAACAAATCGCTCACATGAAAGAAAAACTAACAGACATCATCGGTATCGGAATATTTATCCCTTTTGTCTTTGCCATCAGGTTTTCGTTTTTGCTTCCTTCATTATTCCTCACTGGAGCAAATGACGGAGCTGCCGAAGCCGAAACTGCTCCGGTACAGACAGAACTGGTCGCACCAACTGCAGCTGGTGAAAATGGCTTTACAGAGCTGCTCAATCAATGCTTTGACTAATAACCAAACCAGTCTTGTATGGTTACCTTAACGTCACTCCCTCATTGGTCCCGGACTGCGCGTCTCGAACCAACCGGCAATGGAGGGATGAAATGCCAGGTACTAATAGGTAAAAAATTAGGCAGGTCTCTTTGATTTCCAGAGTCCAAAAAACACCATCAGTGCAAATACTGCCACGCCGCCCAGGTACATCCAAGTTGGGATAGCGCGATCAAATTCCACAGGGGTATCATCTCCCAGGATGTAGAAAGAGCCCCAGTAAAATGGATTGGACGTCAGGTTGTCGCTGCTGGCCAAAAAAGCCAATTTGGCATCGCGCAAAGCCTCAGATTTGGTTTTACCAGCGTCAAGTCCCCTATAGAACAACTCCATGATCTGTGGCGTAAAGGCATCAGAGACATCCCACCGGGTGAGAATCAAGCTATTCACACCGGCATAGGAAAAAGCCCGTCCCAGGCTCATCACTCCTTCACCGGATACAATATTGCCACTTCCCGTCTGGCAGGCACTCAGCACAGCCAGGTCAGCATTCAATTGCATATTGTATAATTCAAAAGCGTGCAACTGACCATCTTCGTTGGAGTCACCTTTTTGGAAGAAGTCGAGTTTGGAATGATCGGGCTCTTTGCTGTCTGTAATACCGTGTACGGCCAGGTGCAGCACCTTGTAATCTTCCGCAATGGCTTTGAATTGCTCTTCGCTGGCGAATGCGCCATAATAGTAATCACCATCTACCAACTGCGCAATACTCCTGATCTCCATGCGACTACCCGGCAGCTCCTCATTGGAAGACCGGAGTGCTGACAGCGCCAGCTGATTACCATCCTGTGCTGCATCTACCTCTCCATAGGAAAATGCCAGCAGATTCTTGGCTGGTTGCCTCTTCTGAACTTTGCTGTTCTCCATGGCAGACTGAGAATATACATACCTTACTGCATAGTCTTTGAGCAGGTAGGGTATCTCCGTAGTACCCGTAAAAGGTTGCGTATGTAAGAGCTCAAAATTGACATTCCACAAAATATCATCGGGTAGGACTACCAAATAGGCGATCTCTTCATCATTGTATTTTTCTACGATGGGTTGGATCAGGTTCGTATACAGGTGATTAGCATGATACGCAAAGGATTCCACCTCATAGGCGCCAACGGTTTCCAGTTGTAGCTTGCATAGATCAACTGCATATTTAAGACTATCTGTCAAGTCAATTTCATTCATATTAACTTCATCTGCAGTGATACTCAATGCAAATATTTTATCCTCTCCTACGTGGTATTGAATCATCAGTGTCTGGGCATCCAATGATTGCTGTATGTCTGCAACAGTCGTGATGTTATTTTGATACTTCATTTGATGATACAGCGGAAACTGCTCATCATAGTAGGCCACCAGCGAGTCCAGCGTTCTTCTCACCTTGAAAAAACTGGCAGTTGCCGCTTGTCCGGAAGAATCGGTAGCAGAGAGCATTTCGGTCTTGAACCTCGCCATACTTTTCTTGATGCTGTCTTCAAAGTGTAAAAGCTCCGGAGGGATGTCGGCTTTGGCTTTGGCAATCACCTCATTGTTCTTTCGCCGGAACTGGAGCGCCCTGGACTTCTCCATGTATTGATATTGCTCTTCGGCGCTATCGGAAAGCTTCAATAGTTCCAAATAGATGACCCTCCAGTGTTGATAAATGAGAAAAGCATCCGCAATGTTGGTAAACACCTTGTTATGCTCCAAAGCCAACTCATCGGCCAGGTGATAACAAGCCATTGCGCGCTTCAGATACTCCTCATCCTGGTCTCTTTCTGCCTTGCGTTTCAGGATTTCAGCCTTGAGAATCAACAAATTCACCGCCATGCTTACATTGATGATACTGTCCCTGGACGGATTGTCCGCCGGGTCACGGCTGTCAAATTTCCGGGCACAGGTAATCAAACCAAACTGCACCTCTTCCAGGCCTTTGTCCAGCTCATTGGTAGCCATGTACGACTTAGCCAATTCACCCTGATAATAGGGTACCCCTTTATACTGGTAATTCATTTTATTTTTGGCCTGAAACATTTTCGCTTCTTTATCATTCTCGGCAATAGCTTTTCTGTAAAAGCGCCTCCCCGTTTCATACTCACCTTTTTTTGTATGAATTCCTCCCATCTGAGCGTACATCATTCCACGAAAGGAATCGGCGATCTTCAACTTCTTGTCAATACGCTCTGCCTTCTGCAAAAAGTAGCTGGCACTGTCATACTCTGTAAGTGCGGTGTAAGAATCGGCAAGATTGAGTAAAGACAGGAAATACAACAGACTCTCCTTGCCATAAGCTTTTTCCCGTAGCGTAATCAATTCCCTATGGTAGATCTTCGCTTCACCAGCCCGGTCCAACTGCGTTAGATTGGACACAATGACATCCAAAAGTGCCACTTTCAGCACGTCGTTGTTCAGTTCCTGGATCTTGTAAGCAACAAATCCTTCTGTAGCCAATTCCAGTGCCAGATTGGCCTGTCCGGTTAAAGTGTAGAGACTTGCTGCCTGGAGGTTGATCGCTACATTTGTCTCGTTGCGTGAGCGATAGGTGTCCAGTGCCTCTTTCACAGCCGCTTTGGCATTATCCAACTCTCCCACCTGGATATAGCCCAAAGTCATCTGGGTCAGCAAGGCAGCTACCTCATCACTTTGACGGCCATAAACTTCTTTGCGCAAAGCGACGGCTACTTTCATGTGAGACAAAGCCTCCTGCACCTTGATCTGCCCCCAACTAAATGCACCTAAAACATACTCTACATCAGCCAGTAGCTTTTTCCCATCCCGCGAAGCAGGGGTCCCTATTCGCTCTTTTACCAACTGGGCCATCTCTGTGGCATCGTCATTTTTCCCTGTTCGCACAAGCCATTCCACCTGGTTGAACTTAGCGGTCAGCCACTGTAGCGAATCTTCAGTCGCCTCACCCAGCACCAGGTCTATCAGCACCCTGGCAGAGTCCACCTGCGACAGCGACAGATGGCAGGAAGCGACCATATTCAGACAACTGTGATACTTTTCCTGCGATGCTTCCACATATAGCGCGGCAAGGTCTTTGAAAATGTACTTGGCGCTGTCATACGCTCTGTCATCCATCAGGTCTTCGGCAGCAAGGTAACGCTGATGTGCTCCCGTAGTATCCGTTTGCGATACTGCCGTACCAAAAAGGAAGACCGTACAGAGAAAAATGAGTATAAAAGTTCTAATCATCCAGATCGATTTGCTGTAGAAATAATGAAATGAATTGGTTTTCATTGAAATCAAAATTAATCCGTCTGGATGACAATCACTGATAGTCTGTCAGTATTATTGGTCCCAGCACCAATCATATCCCATCATTTGCTCCTATCCCAGACCTGTTTGATGATCTTTACTCCACTGTATCCCCGGATTTAGTCCGGGGGATGCCGCCGGGTGGCCGGCACCATTCTATCCAGAACGTTTTTCAAGAAACGGATCAGCTCATAGGTCACTATCAAGGTGTATAAAAAGCGATTGCCTGGTGTCTGCAGCCAAAAAATCACCAAAAAATAATTTTTCAGAAAAATCATGATTACTTTTCTACCCGATTGAATATTAACTGGTAAATGCATTAAAATTTGAACGATTCGGAAATACTTATGCTATTGACAGACAACAGGGAAAAGTCTTCCAATACGGCCTTCAGGGCCATATACCAGCAGGTATTCCCGATGATCCGGAAAATGGTTTTTGACTCGGGCGGTACCGAAGAGCAGGCGCTGGACGTCTTTCAGGACACCTCGCTCATCTTTTATAAGAATGTCACGGGCGGAAAATATCAAAAACAGTCAAAAATCAGTACATATCTGTACTCCATTGCCCGAAATCACTGGTTCGTACAACTGAAAAAGGAAAAACGAATGTCGGTAAGTGGCTCTATTGAAGACCTGGAAATTGGACAAGCCGCAGAAGAAGACCATGCCGAACTGGACATGATCAGGATTGTAGAGAAATTCTTCACCAAACTGGACCAGGGTTGCCAGCGACTGCTGCGCATGTACTACTACGACAGCAAAAGCATGAAACAAATCATGGCTGATTTCGGTCTGGGTAGCGAGCAGGCAGCCAAAACAAAGAAATTCCGATGCATGAAAAAACTAGAGGGCCTTTTTGCAGCTCATCAGATCAAAAAAGACTCATTTAATCTGTAAAAAATGGATGAACAACAGCAACAAGACTACATTGAGCGTTATCTGAACGGCGAGCTGGATAATGCAGAAAAAACAGCGTTTGAAGAGCAGCTCTCTTCCGACACCAGCTTGCAACAATCCGTTACCAACACGCAAGACCTCATCACAGGCATCAAAGGCACCATCCTTCGCCAGGAGATTGCGGCAATTCATCTGGAAGAACAGCAAAAAGCTCAGTTCCTAAACAACACCTCAGAAAACGACAATCAACCCGCGCGCAAAATCTATTGGGCCTATGGTCTGGCAGCCTCAGTATCAATCATCCTATTACTTTGGGCAGGCCTGTTCAACAGCCCGTCTGGCCAGGAGCTATTTTCGGAATATTACCAGCAATATCCCAACCTGATCAGTCTGAGAAACGACGATGCAAGTTCATTTGTCAAAGGCATGAAATTCTACACTGCTGCGCAATATGATGAAGCCATCCCACTCCTGGAAAGCGCCTCAGTCGCCGAAGAAGCAGACCGTCAGTTTTACCTGGGACTGAGTCATCTCAGCCTGCAGCAAACAGACAAAGCCCTCGGCTACCTGCAGCCCCTCAATACCGACTCCAACAAGTACCATCAGCAGGTTACCTGGTACCTTGCCCTTGCCTATCTGCAGGCGGGTCAAAAAGCCCGGGCAATCGATCAGTTACGCAGCATAAAAGCCAACGAGTATCAGTATCAGTCGGCCGTAAAACTGTTGGACGAGCTGGAATAGGATATCCAAACTTCAGCGAAAAATACCTAAATCTTTGTATTGTGAGCGCAATGTCTTACCCCTACTTTTGAGGTACATATTTCCCATGGACTCAATCACCATCAAAATATGAAATAGCCCGGAAAATGATCCGTGTTCAATAAATAAACTAAACCTGACCAGGTGAATTCTCTACAGTCGATTAAGAAGAAGTTAAAAGCCAGGCCCAGGATAACTCAACAACCAATGACAAAGAAATCGACACAAACACAAACATTAATAACGCTGAGCCGGAGGAGATTATTTATCCCTGGGGGGTTAAACCTTCGGCACTTTTAAAACTCCAAGGCATATGAAAACTTCAAAAAACAACAATCAGACAAGTTTGGTAATCGGTCAAAAAACCACCCGTTACGGTTGGTACGATCCTGATACGATGAAAAAGGTGACCACCATATTGCTGGGGCTGATCATTGCAGGTTACCTCATCATTTTCAAAACGCATGAAGCGGGCCTTCAGGACGAAGGCCTTTCCAAAGCACATCAGATAGAACAAGTCATCAAATAGACGCATCAACTTCAGACAGGCAGGGAGAAATTTTCTTTCTAAAAAGAGTCTTCAAAAATCTAAAAAACCTTTTTTGATCCCCTGCTCAATCAACGAAATGGTATTGTCTACTTTGAATTTTTTCAGCAAGTGTTTGCGATGTGTTTGCACCGTGTGATGGCTGATAACCAGCTCCTCAGCGATATCGGTTGTATTTTTCCCTTTTTGCAATAGATTCAATATTTCCTGCTCTCTGGGGGTTAGCTTGATACTTTCATCTTTTTTGCTGAGAATTTCCTGCAGGGTCTGAGTGAAATGCTGGCTAAAATAAGTTTCTCCGGCCTGGAGTTTCTCCAGGGCGAGCAAAAAGTCCAGTTTGCCCGCATCTTTCTTCACATAGGCATCTACATTGAGTTTGACCAGTTCTTTGATGTACTGCGGTCTGTTGTACATGCTCAGAATCATTACTTTCACAGCAGGAAAGTGCGCTTTCAGCTGTCGGGTTACTTCTATGCCATCTAACACCGGCATTTCTATGTCCATGCAGACAATGTCTACTTCATTTTTCTGCACATAGTCAATCACCTGTTGACCATCATTGGCCTGGGCGACTACCTCCAGGCTTTCAGTTTCTTCAACTATTCTCATCAAGCCATCCAGAATGATTTGATGATCATCTGCCAATAGCAGCTTTTTCATTTTGATTGTGTTTGATAGTGATTGCAGCGGCTATCCCCTGCCCCGGTTGCGAATCTAGCGAGAATTGACCGAGATGCTTGTGTATTCTGGCTTTGATATTTTCAAGACCGATACCGCCTGCCTGTTGGTTTGGATCAAAACCTTTGCCATTGTCACTATAAAGCAAGCTGATTTCATCTGTATCCAGCATCAGCTGCAGGTTGACCTCGGTGGCAGCTCCATGCTTCAGGGTATTACTAAGCAGTTCCTGTACCACTCTAAACAGGTCTGCCTCCAACTCCTGTTTCAGGTTGGAAGGCTCTTCCATAATCTCCAGATGAAAACCAAGCTGACCCTCCGCTTCAAAGCCTGCCTTCAGGTCCTTGAGTGCAGCAACCAACCCAAACTTGGCCAATATGCCAGATGCCAGGGAATGCGCGAGGTTACGGGTTTCATCGATTGCCTCGGAAAGCAGATTGAGCGATTTACCGCCTCCGTTCTGTGGCGACAGCTGGTTTTCCAACTGGTGCTGCAGGCCAATGAGCATACTCCCCACCCGATCGTGAAGCTCCTGTGCCAATCGTCTCCGTTCCTTCTCTTCACCATCCATTCGGGCGTTCAGTTCATCCAGTTCCCGTTGGAGACGCAACTCATTCAGCTCACGCTCATGTAAACTCCTGATCGCATTTTGCCTTTGCTGATAGATCAGTACTACGACGATCGCCAGGACGAGGAATATCGCCAGCGCAATGAGATAGCCTTGTTTTTCTATTTCCAACTGGTTTTTCTCACCGGTAATCCGCGTCAGTTCCGCAGTTCTTTTCGCTACCTCATACCTAGCCTGTATCTCGTCCCTGTTTTGTATTTTTTGCACACTGGAAAGCACCTCATCAAGGCTGTCATATTGATGAAGGAATACAAGCGCCTCTTTGTACTTCTCTTGTTTTTCCAAATAACCAGCCAGCTTATTTGACATATTGCGCCAAACGGCTAATTGGCTTTTGCTTCGTGCAGAATCATAAGCCAGTTGATGGTAAGCTTCAGCTTTGGCCAAATCTCCCAGTTCAAAATAGGCATTACCCAAATTCTGATAAGAATAAGTCATGTCACTGTCAAAGCCTGATCCCTGCCGTAGTCTTAAAGCTTCATCATAGAAATTGATCGCTTTCTCATAGTTTCCCTGTCGTTCAAATACAACTCCTTTATTATTGGTTAAATTAATAATGGCTTTAACTTCGCCCAGTTCCTGATAGATCACCAGGCTTTTTTCATAGTAACTCAATGCGCTATCTGCGTTATAAACAGCAGATCCAAATTTACCATAGATCACGCCTATATTCTGAAATAAGAGAGCCTGAGAAGCCACAACGCCGGATATTGCCGGATGTGATAATGCCTCTTTATACATCGACAACGCTTTTTCATCCTGATGATCGTACTGATAAATATTGGCAATCATGATCATATTGCGGATCATGCCAACCTGATAATTATTCCGTGAGTTGATGCCAAAGGACTTCAACCCATCTTCGAGTGCTTCTTCCAGCAGACCAAGTCTGTAGTTGATGATACCAAGGTTATTGTATACTGATGCTATACCAATACTGTCTGAGATGGCAGAAAATTGTCTAAGTGCGTCATTGTAAAAGACTCTTGCAGTATCAAATGCTTCCTTCCTTTTGTACAAAATCCCTTTTTTCCGGGTATACTCTGCTTTTTGTCTTAAGTCACCCAGTTCTTCTGACAAGGTGATGGCACTGTCTATGTGTAGGATTGCTTTTTCAAAATCCTGGTATTGGAGGTCCTGAGAGAGGTCGTAATGCTGCCTGGGTGAAAGCGTACTGATGGATAATGAAAGCAGTAAGGTGAGTGTAGTGAGAATAGTCAAAGTATTTGCCAAATCAATGTCTGCTTAATTTAGCAAATACTCAGATACTTTGAAAATCAACCGTCCGGGTCTCCTACGTGTGCGGTGCTGGTACCGTCATGGGATTGTCCATCTTCCACATGTTTGGCATGGACTCTCACACGCGTCATTCCCTGCATGTGAGACGGCTTGATCTTTACCATGAACTCATCGTACTTACGGGGTGCGATAGACGCATGATCCGGTGCATCTTTATAAGACACCGTAATGAGCAGCTCCTCTTTGTTCCTGCTCGGTGACCGGTCACCAATGGTTTGCTTTTCTGGCTCTGAAATTTCATCTAAGATTACGCCACCTACATTCTTGACAATGATGGAAACAGCATAGTGCGATACTGCGTCATGCGCTAGTACTTTTTTCATGTAGACATGTGGCTGCAAATTGCCTCCGTGGTGCCCACCCCCGTGTTCATCGTCATGTTTCTTCATGAGTTGTCTTGGAAATATTGTGCTCATATTATTTAAAGTTTAAATGAAAAATTTATCTTCTCCTGAATTGCAATCACCTCGGTGGCATAGGCAAATTCCCTGCTGGGATTTCTATCGGCATCATGGATATCACCACCAATATGGATTCCGAGTATCGTATTGCCCGGTTCAAGGCCATCCACTTTCATCCATGGACATCCCGAGTCACTATTTTTTGTTATTTCATAGAAAGGAGGTGGATAATCAGGGTGCATACCAATGATAAACTGCCGTTTCAATACCTTGTCCCCTTTCTTTTTGATAATCGCTTTGATGCCTTTCACCTGTCCATGTGTCACCTGGGTTTGTCTGCCAGACTTGATCACATGATCCCCAATTGCAGGGGCTGCTGCTTTGATAGGGATCGTCTCTTCCTCAAATCCGAAAATGCGGGGATCGACTTCTCTGCTTTGAACATGAGCAATAGAAATGTCTATATCATCCCATGCAAACTTCACCGTACCTACGGTGTACTGCTGATACTCATTGATCTGATCATCGAGGTCATAGTGACTGGGTTGCCGGACAGTTTGATTGACTGGACCCAGCAGGTGATGGCATGATACAATGTGTGGTTCATTAGCGACATAGGCAATCATACCCAATGTACCGGGAAGGTTCGTCCATGATGACTCAATACTGTATCCGGGTCGTAGGACGGCCTGAAATCTGTTTCGGGGATTCTTCTGCTGTGGACGATCCGGGTGTGGATTTCTGGTAACAAGGTCTATTTCGCGCAACTCAAAAAAAGACTTGATCCCACCAAATCTCATGCTCAAATTAACCTTGGGTTTGTAGCCTCCCATCGGCTGCACATCAGTAACAATGGCCATCTGGATCGCTGGAATAAAGTAGTAAGGAACCACTCGTTGGTCCTCCTCCAATAGTGCCACATCAATTTTTTTCTGCACATAGAAACAAATCGCGATATGCCCAACATCTGCATCTGTGGTCACCTTGTTACCAATACCGATGGCTCTTACATTTTCTATTGCATTTAAAACATCCGTTAATTCTGTTTCGATAAATTTACCAATCTCCTCTATTTCCTGTTGACTGGCAGGTCTGGCTAAGTTCATAGTTTAGGTGTTTAATAAAATTAATAGTTGACCACCCAATAAATGACAATGATCAACATCAACATGAATAGTATGGCCAACACAATTTTCTTCCTACTGTACTGCTGAGAATCCGGATTTTCCGTGCCGTGCTCCTGCTTTTTCAATACATCTGTCCGTATCAATGTGGACAAGAGTAGCGCCGTCAGGCCTATGACTATATACACTAAAAAATCGTTCATCTACACCACTAAATTACAGCGACAGGACAATCGTTTCAATGACCGACCTGTGGCATATTTGCATCCCTAAGGTTAGGGAATAGCGGCGGATTCTGGGACTAGCATCATTAAATTTTGTAACTGCAATCTTTGCCTACTTCACCTTAGTTAGCTGCAAAGTGTTACTTCAAAACGCGAAGTCTTAAAAATAGGCATTTGAAAAATGAGGCGACTCACGCTTGATTTGAGGCTTAACAGTAACATTCTGACCGCATGCTGTCTGCACCGGTTTGAGAAAAAATTCATCTTTTGTTGGTTAGATATAAGTTTATGTTCCGTAACCAAAAAGATCAATAAAAAACATGAGTTGCGCAAATGTGCTGGCAGTAACTATCTCATATTTAATTCAGATGATGAAAAGTGACCAGTTCCGTCATAGGGCTACTTCATGATCGGCAGCAAGTCATTGGAAATGGCCTCCAATTCTTCTGACGACACGGGCACCCCCCAGAAAAACAGGTCCGTTTTCATCTTTTTGATCAGTAAACACCTACCGTCGCGCACCTCAACACATTCAAAATCATGGCTTTCAAACACCTCATAAAGTATGTTCATCTCTGAGACAAATCCTGTATAAGGAGCCTTGTACTTCAACTGTGACAGTTCTGCTGCTTTGTTGGATTCCAGCGCCGGCA
>ERZ1740068.286-NODE-286-length-28397-cov-7.677757_pt1 | contig 28397 bp, 15 predicted proteins | sample MGYA00581735_ERZ1740068 | MGnify/ENA primary metagenome ERZ1740068 (study PRJEB43018, sample SAMN04849740) | marine metagenome | isolation source: floating plastic debris | place: Pacific Ocean | collected 2008-08-30 | study: EMG produced TPA metagenomics assembly...
GCACCTGCTACAAAACAGGTGCCTGGTCAAAAATTCTTTAGGATATCAAATCCTCAAAAAGAGCAATCAATCAGTTACTTCAACATCAAAAGCGCCATTGAGGATCTTGTCATTACGTTTCATCTGTACGTAGATACGATATTGGCCGGCTTCCGGGAAAGAGTATGGGAATTTTACCACTGCGTGATCCGGGTGGTCCGGGTCGTCTACGGAGTGGTCCATGCCGAGACTCAATACACTGTCTCTTTGCGCATATGGCAAACTATTGAGATCAGTAATTACCTGGTCAACGCTGTCTCTGAACAAACGCTGGTTGGGGAGTTTATCCCAATCTACCTGCCCGGAATTACCTTCGAAACGTGTTTGCATCATTTCCTGAGAAGCCATAGAATAAGAGCCTACAGGGTGCAGGTGGATGTACACACTGCCATCTTCTTTGAAAACCACCGCATGTCCCATCATTCCTAAATAAGGTTCTAAAGCAGACGGATCTCCATTTTGATCTTCAAAGGCAAAAGTAAGCTGGTACAGTTGGTTACTTTTGAACTCTCTGGAATCAGGGAGCTCCAGGGTGACATAGGAACTATCAGGCAACATCGTTTTCTTTCCGGGACTACCGCAGATCACAATGTCTCCGCCAGGCAATACCGGCCGGTTCGCAGATTGTATGATGGGGTCTGTGATGTAGTAGGTATCGTCAGTATCAATGAGTAAGGAATCATTCCATTGAGTGACTAGCTGTTCCTCCGCCTTGGAAATGGTGAGTGTATCGGCGATGGTCTCGGAAAAACCACTTAGCCGTGTCACATCTGTGAAAACGTAATAATCTCCTGCCGGTAAAGGTGGGATGACTGTTTCAAACTGGGTGGAGTCTTTCCTCAATGGGTGTAAGTGCGCAAAAACCTCCAGGGTTCCCATCTTGAGTAAAAACATGTGCATGATCTTCCCATGGTCCGGGATCAGGTAATTGATATTTCTCGTAAGCGTGAGTTGCTCCAGACGCGTGGGGTCGACGGTAAAATTAAGTATTTGCCGATCAGCTTCAGAGGTTACTGATGAAGTAGCGGTAAATGGCTTGTACATATAACGCTTGTAGTTACTGGACCAGCTATTCCACCAGCTATTACCACCCCAAACGACGGTTACAACCAGGACCAGTCCCACTGCGGCCCCAATCCATCGTTTGGTTCTGACCTTGCTGGTCGAGTCCTCTCCTGGTTTGACCATGGAGTCACCAGCACTCAAACTAATGATGGTTACCATGAGAATCATGAGGAAAATTCCTAAACCGGCCAAAGACCATCCCAATGAGGGGTCCATCTCCTTCTGGGCAGTGGAAACTGCCATTACAGGTAATAAGATGCTCCCTTCTCCTTGCGCTCCTATTACCTTTACTTCTATACTGGCACTCCCAGAACTCATGAGCCATATTTCACCTTTGTAGTGACCGGCTTCACCGGGAACTGGAATGGCTAAATCGGCTTTGGGTGTTCCTGAGGATCCCGCAAACCAATAAATAGGCTTCAACTGCACCTCAGAAACCGCAGGGTCTAACAAGTAGACATCTACAGTAGCGGTGCCTGGGATCACATCTGGTGAGTTGACTACTACAGTGACAGCATATGGACCGGCTTCTCCTTCCAATGTGACTCCGGGACTACCGATGTGACCATAGGTGAAAGAACTGACCGATAATAAAATGATAAGTGTGCTAATAATTCGCTTCATGTTCCCTCAATTATCTCATAATACTTTGCATCCACTTCCCCCATCGCATGGATAGCCGGGCACTTAAGTAACCGATCACCAAAGCAATGCCCAATCCCTGGATCATAACAGAGGCACTGGCTTCCATCCAGGGTCCATAGGCAAAACGATACTGCCAATTAGGGTCTGCACCAAAGTACCAGCTTTCTGTACCGAAGAACCAGTTTCTGGCTGCTTCAGACATCAGGAAGTCACCAAATGGGTATTGAAAAACGAATAATGTCACAAGAAAAGCTATCGCGTACAGTAGTGAGGTCAGCCATGGGTTCTTATTGACCCGCTGCGTGATCAAGTCAATAGCGATCGCTGGAAAAATCAGCAAAAGCGGAAATTTAAATGCCTGAAAGGTAGTGATAGGATTCAAAACCGGACCCAGTAATGGTTCTGCAGGAAACAGCGGCAGTACCCAAACCATTGCTGCCATGAATAAGGTATAGACAGTCGCTGCCAGCGTTGCACCCCATTTTCCAGGTGCTGCAATGGATACTGCAACTAACAGCAGTGGAAAAATCAAACTTGACACCTGATAGAACAATGCATTGTGCATGTCATGGCGATCGAGGAATTCGGAGGCAATACTGAACAACATACACAATACAAACCCGGCAGAGAGTGCAAAAAACAAACGTAGTCTGTTCTCTACTTTCGGATTAATTTGATTGGCTGCTTTCATTCGGTTTTTAACCGAAAGGACCGTGATCATCGCGCCAAACTGAATGGTCAGCATCCCCAATAACAACACTGTATGCGGAGGTGACAGAATGGTGACGTCCAGTCCGTAGGTATTGTGCCACCAATCGTCAAATGGTGCGGAAGTAAGCATGGCAAAAGCTCCCCAGATGCAAAAGAGTGCACCGAGTGACCCTCTGAAAATGCCCCAAAAGGACAAGCTTTCCTGCTTCTGTAGTTCCGTACCCGCAAAGGAAATCTTTAGCACACGGATTCCAGAGAAAATACCTGCGAGTACTCCTCCGAAATAAATGGCCAGGTGAGGCGCCGATAACAATCCGTCACGGCCGATGCTGGTATGCCAGCTGATGTCCCAGATCAGCCCGATCATGATACTGAAAGAGGCAAGGACCGTGGCATAGAGATAGGTGGGCAATTCAACTGCTGCTACAGCTTTTTCTGCCCGGATAGATGGTTCACTGACAACGTCAGGATTGGTTATACTTATGGTATCCATAATGAGACAATTTTGTTCCAATTTGAAATATAGGAAAATTTAGTTGGACTAGCTTATTAAAACCATTCTAAACTACGCCGAGTCAGTGAACTTAAGGACTTGACCTTATAATGTTAAGCTACCGAAATCGTGGTGCCAAACTCAGCCGCCAAGTCCTTTCGAGTCCTGAATGAGCCGTCTACGTTGACAGGTTCACAACAACCGGAACAGGTCCACCCAACCAAAACAAAAAAAGCCCGGTCAGTGTCATCACCTTTGTACAGCGATTCACCAACCCGGCTCTTTGAACTCTTAAAGAATAGTCTGTTACCTATTCAAGATTAAAACTTGTAAAGCTTCTTGTAGTATTCATCTGCCATCCTCTTCGCCGTGAAGTACTTGTTCACATCATCGGTCGCCTGCCAGGTTAACTTCAGCCACTTGTCCGGCTTTTCATAATACATCGGGATGATCTCCTTTTCCAGAATATCATACATATGGTCCAGGTCATGGCGGTCTTGTTGATCCTGTGGCAGCGACAGGTCTACTTCGGGGATCACAAAGCTGTTCTTACCGTGCTTGGCAAATTCGAGGATCCAGCCGTCGTTCGTAGAAAAGTTGACCGATCCGTTCATCGCGGCGGTCATGCCACTGGTACCAGACGCCTCCAGCGGAATTCTTGGATAGTTGAGCCAGACATCGCTTCCTTTCTTCATCATGGCCGAAAGTCTCAATTCATAGCCAATGACCACCGTCGCATTTTTATATTTTCTCGTCAGGTGAATCAGTTTGTTGAACATCGCCATCGCTCCGTAATCCAGTGGATAAGGTTTTCCACTCCAGATGATCTGGATGGGGTGTTTGGTATTGTTCAGCAGGTTTTCGAATCGCTGTAAGTCATGCGTGATCAAATCAGCACGTTTGTAAGCCGCAAACCTCCTGGCCCAGACAACAGTCAATACATCGGGATCCAGTAGTTTACCGGTCTGATCCGCTACCTCTTCAAAAAACGCTTCCTTGAGTACTTTCTTCCTTTTAAGATAAGCTGATTTGTTCTCCTTTAAATGGGCCTTTTCCAGGAGTTCATCGGTCCAGTAATCTTTATTCTGTGCATTGGTAATGGCTTCGATCTTGCAAATACCGTCAAAATCGCCCCACATTTCCTTAGAGACTACCTGATGCTTTTTGGAAACTGCATTGGCTTTTTTAGCCCATCTCAATGCTGCCAATGTATGGTTGAACTGACCATTTTCCAGGCCAATCAATTCATTGACTTCCTCCAGGCTAAGGTGATGAAAGTAGTTCATCTCCTTCAGGAAATTAGGATCGTTCACTTCATTCCCTGCCTTCACCGGCGTGTGGGTGGTAAATACCAGTCTTTGCTTTACTTCCTTCACCGATTTGTACTGGTCATACAGGTAAAAAGCGGCAGGAAGGCCATGTGCCTCGTTCAAATGATAGACTTCAGTTTCCCTTCCCAGGGCTTCCAGCAGTTTGGCACCTCCTATTCCCAACACATTGTATTGCGCTATCCTGGTCGCCAGGTTATTATCATACAGTTTGTGGGTAATGGTATGAGATAAGTAGTCATTTTCGGGATGATCTGTGGACAGCAGATACATGGGCGCTGTACCAAAGATCTCAGGTGCCAGGTAAAAGGCTTTTACTTTCACAGGCGTATTGTGTACCGTCACTTCTACCACAATCCCGGTGTCTTCCAGGTAAGGGTAGAAATGTTCTTCATTGAGTACATCCAGCTCATTGTTGGACTTCCTGACCTGCGTATAATATCCATATTTCCATAGAATACCGATACCGACCATGTTTTGCTTCAAATCATAGGCACTGCGCATGTGCGAACCAGCTAAGAAGCCAAGGCCTCCGGAGTATATTTTTAAAGGCTGATCGATCGCGAATTCCATACTAAAGTATGCCACACTTTTCTCATAACCTTTTCCAATTCTATAAGGATGTTTGTATTTCATGTTTGTTCTATGCACTTAATTCACCTGCAATTATGCATGTTATTTTTTGCTATCAAAATACGGGATGTTACGACAACGTTTGCATTAGGATAAAACGGTGAAATATTTTTTTGGAGGGGTGGAAATGGTGTATATGTATGGTCAAAACGGCAATTCTGAAACCTGCTTTCACTGCGAAAAACCCGGGCAATATAGTTTCACCTGCAAATGAGTCATCACCTTCGCATGGTTGATCAGGGCTTCTTGTTTGGCTGGTGCTATGGGTACCAAATTAGTACCAACACTACGAGCCAGTTTGGTTTGAGTTTCACTATTGGCCTCTTTGATGATCTGCTCATAACCTATGGATGCTTTGAGGGTGCTGGTTATCTTTTTCTTATTTTCATCCTTGATGTTTTCGTCTTTACTGTTTGCCGCTGCTATGTGCTTGTCTGTGATTCCATGGGCCTTCCAGACACGCTCCAGCACATTACCATCCAATACGGAATCGATGAATTTGTCAATGGAATGCTCCGGGTTCCAGCTCAGGGCCTGGTAAGCAACTACCCTTTGTCTGCTGTTAACATTGTCATACAAAAGTTCCATCACCTGTAAATTACGGATACGGTTCATAAAGACGTCGCTTACACGGATGAGCAAGGAGAGCACATTGCTGTAACTATTTTTGAATGGCATCTCATTACCTGCATCACTCACAATGATGATGTTGCATTTATAACGGCTACGGGGATGAGTCAGTCGGTGTATTCCCTGATTGTCGTAAACACCACCGTCTACCAGTCGTGGGTTCACCCTTTTGTAACCGGATTCCGGATTGAAAAACTGCTTCTTTATTCTCACCGGGCTAAATGCGAATGGGACACAGGTGGATGCGGCAATGGCACGTGCGACAGGAAACTTCTTGTGTTTGAAGGTAATTTTCTCAGTTCCTTCAGGTGGATACCTGTAGACCGTATCTCCCATTTGATCTGTCGCAAAAGTGAAAGGACTACCCGTCTCCATGTTGGTGCTATTCATTACCAGTTGAGGGCTTTTGGGCAAATCTTCAAGTACTGATTTTCCAACAAAGAATTTTCGGTAGCTCTTTTCGTTACGCTTGCTAAACGGCAAAAGCTGATACTGAAAAAAGCCGAGAGCCAGTAGCAATGCCAATGTGGTACAAAGCAGGATATAAGCGCCCAGGTATTCCCATAACAGGTAGTTGAGCAATCCATCAATCAAGAGCACAATCAACAATCTGGGTACCAGCCTGATAATCATGTTCCTTTTCAGACCCGAAAACATTTTATTTTCAAATGCGGTCCAGTCACCTTGATGAAGGCAGTAAGCGGCGGCTGTGATAGAGCCCCCGGAGTTAGACGAAATAACGTCCACTTTATCAAGGATATTCATTTCTCTGAGTGCGCGAAGGGTACCTATGTGATAAGCAGCGGCACGATAACCTCCACCGGATAGGCATAATCCTATTTTTTGTTTGTCGATCATTTTGGATTGATTTTGGTCTGGTTTATCGGGAGTAACGCTATAATTCAGAAATAGGCAACCCAACGCTGCTTTATACCTTAATTTTTATTCCTTCCTGACCTTCAGGCGGGTAACTGGTCATATACTGATATTTGGCCTTCAGGTAATGATGATCCCATATTTTATTGTATTTGGATCGGTAATTAAAGATCAGGTGGCACCCGTCACCCACAGCGTCCAGCACACGGGCGATTGTTACTTCCTTGGGATGCTTAAAAATGGAGCCGTTGGTAGAAACCGCCCATTGCTTGCAATCCAGCTTCTGCAGCAGCTCAGGACTTGTATTGTGGGAACTCGCGTGATGGGAAATCTTGCAAAGGTCCAGCTTGATTTTACCACTGGAAATCTTGTTCAGTGCCAGCACCAGCTGACTCGGGAAGGCATCACCACATAGTAACATGACTTTGTCACTATACTCCGCCAGCAGTGCAATACTACTCCCGTTTCCAGCAGAAGTATCTTCTTCAAAGGGTAACCTCGCCAGCCTCGGCACATCCGGGAAAGAACCAATATCAAAAGATTCTTCATCCTCATCTATTTCCTCTGCTTCATCCACTTCCAGCCCGAAACCAGGTACCAGGTTCGCTTTTCTGATTTCATCTTCCCAATGCTCTTTCAGCTCCTCAAGATGTTCGGTAGCAGGTGATAAAACTGTCAACTTCATACCTCCGGGCAGTACTATTTGAGGCAGAGAATCTCCTGCCAATATGGTCTTTTTCCCAAATGTGGCATTCCAAGGTATGCCATGTTTGAGAATGGCAGAAGACAAAAGCTCGCCCTGATCGGCACTGAACGATTCTATGTCATTACCGGGAAGGTGTGGCCATCCATTGAACCATATTTCATCTACTGTAAAGCCTAGCTCATCCTCTTTCAACAATCCCAGAATACCCGCTATGTGATCATTGTCAATATGGGTAACTATCAGTAATTCAAAATGTCGCTGATCTTCCGGGAGTGCCCGAAGTTTCCTGCGGATTTCATACCTGGTTCGTGCAGTGCCCCCATCGATCAGGATGCGGTGTTTCATGCTGTCATCACCATATTCAATCCACAGGCAGTCGCCATATTTGGCAGGTAAAAAGTCAATTTCAATCATGGTTGCACGCGCGTTGAGTTATGTATCAAATCTTCCTGTTCTCCACTTCAGCACCTCATCATTAGGTTTGTCACTGTTCAGCATAGATTCCTTGTATTCGTCAATAAGGGCCTTTGTGCTTTTTTTGGAGCGTTTTGAGGGGGAACTGTCGAAGGACCGTTCACTGAAGTCACCTTTAGGTCCTGGGATAATATTACCTACATTATTATTCATTCCTTTTGAAAGAAAATTCTCAGTTATGTGAATCTTAGGAGTATTCAACGCCTTTCTGACCGCGGACCTTGGTATGTCGTACAAATAAGCAAGATGCTTGGTTTCTGGTGTTCCTGTCCTTGACATCGCATCAGGTTTTTCAGGCTTGATGCCGTTGAAGGTGGTCGTAGAACTTTGCAAGTCTGCTGCGGCAATGTATTGCTTTACCTTGGCAAGGTTTTTCATAATTAGATTGTCTTCCGGCATCATTGCATTGATGAGTTCCAGTCCTTCCCGTAGCAGTTTCAAACCAATGGTGTAAAGGGGGATTCCACGCTCCCAGGCGAGTAACAGGTTAGTTCTGATCTCCTCCAGTTGATCCGGGCTCAATTGTTTACTCGACCGTCCTTCAAGAATCAGCTGCCAGGCCCGTAGTACTGCGCCATCTGGCATCCATTCCATCCAGTTTCTTAAGTTCTCTACCCAATTGTGCAACCTGTCCAGCTGCCTGGTTTTGATCAGATAGTAGGCACCGATTGCCGCTGCCGATGGATTACTTACTTTTCCATACAGAAGCTCCTCTGCATTATTTACCAGTTCTCTGGCCTCTTTATAGGAATCTTTTTGCAAATACGTCAATAACGTTTCAGCTTTCCAGCTGTTGGAAGTAACGCTAATTTTAAGAGGATGCACATAAGATGGTCCGGCTCCTGGTTGTATCAGACACATGAGCTCTTCGGCAGGCGGTAAAGCAACCAACCGCCATGGAATCTTTGGTCCGCCCACTTGCATAAAATGTTGTGCCCGGGAAACCTCCAGATTGTAGCTTACGCCATCTCTGTCCCAACTACTCTGGTTCTGAATAGGTGAATTAGTAATTTCCCATCTTCCATCACTGTTTTTCTTCCAGAACCTCACCCAGGCACCCCGGTACCTTTTTTCTACCAACAACCGTTTGGTTTCCACTGGCTTCTTTGAGAGATAGGCCCACTCATGGGATTCATGAGGTGTAATTTTAGACAAGTCAAAGCGTACCTCTGAAGTATCGGCATCGGAATTTACCTGAGCTACTTTTTCAAGCCTTTTTCCGGATGCCAACTCCAGGATAACAGCATATAATCCCGGCGATAGCTGAATGTTCTGTTGAGCGCCTTCTATCCAGACTGATTGGACGTGCTGCATAGTCGAATCAATGACTTCGACTTTTTTGGGAATCCGGTCAGAGTCACTTCCGCGGGTTTGTATATTGATAGATAATATTGCCATGCTTACCTGCTTAGTCGTTCAAAAGTATAGGGTGGTTGCACAAAAGAGAACTGTTCATTGACATCCTCGTAATCCGGGTCATTAAACGTTGCACTTAAACTGTAAAAACCGGCTTTCACAGGTAATTTCCAGGGCGATGGCCTTGCAGGGCTTCTTACGCGGTCAAACTGACCATTGATCTCTTTGCATTGAAATTCCGCCATGGCAGTCGCGTGGTCACTTTCACAGGCAACTTCAAGCGTTACTGTAGGTGCCTCATCGTATTGCAGGATTACTTTACTCTCACCAGACGAATAAGTGCAGCGTTGACTATATCCCTCCGATGACTTCACACTTTTCATAATCTGGTTGATGTGTGCCCCAATATCCGAAGTTTTTACCACCCACTGAGACCCATCACGACTGGCCGCATCGCCATCCAAAGCCTTGATGATCGCTTGCGTGAAATAGGAAGGTTGCCTCTTCTTTCCGAGCGCCTTTTCATTTCTGGCCGAGGCTTTCATGGTTAAATCATGTTTACATTCGCTGTCCAGGTAGTTGGGCGTTTCCAAAGGAACAGCGGTAATATCCCGCGTCAACATAGAAGGAGTTACTTCACGGCATGAGTCTACCAGGAATATCTGCGTCTCACATTGGCAACCGTGAAAAGCCTTTCGTGTCTTGTCAAATGCAAAGCTCCCCATCCAGGGATTCATAGGGTTCATGCCAAAGTCTTCCGCCAGCAGATAATGATCGTCTTTTTCAACACCATGCCCACTGAAAAAGAATAGCGCAATGTTTTGTGCATTGTTGTCACATAGTGTCCTCCAACGGCTGTAAGCGCTCATGATATTGCCCAGCGTTGCGCGCTCAAAACTCTCGGCTGCCTCACCAGGTTCAGGATCCTCAGGAGAAGGAGACACCAGTAAATCTATCGTACCAAGGGGAACAGACAACCGTTGATCAGCATCTTGCCTGATGAGGTAATCACGAAATGCCAGGGCAGATTTGGGAGGTGAGGTTAATTGCTTCAGAATCCCGATTGCCTCATAATTCTGATCTTTTTGTTCCTCTCCTCCATCCATGTATCTGTACCCTCCTACTCCAATGATCAGTACATGGATTCCAGGATCATTTGCTTCATTTTCGTTATTAAAAACCAGTGACATGTAACATTAGTTTAAGGTAGTTACTACTACTGAAAGGGCGATTACACATTTCCTTCTTTGGAGGCTTCAGTAATCACCTTGTATTATACAAAATATATTCTGGAGGCACAATACTTGAAAGTGGGTATTTTCCTAGTCTGGAAGCCACCTCACTTACACAGGTTGCCTCTAGATAGCAAACGAAATGACTGTAGTTGTTGACTAAAGAAAAAAAGACTGCCCTTACGAACAGTCTTCCAATGATCTTGATCAGGCACCATAGATGCACCGGCCTGTCGACCAGTTACAACCGTATCCCGGAGGGCACTGCGGACTGTTACGGCTGCATACCAACCTCGGCGGAAGCCCTCCTTTAATCGATTTCTGAACTGTTTTTCCGAGCACTTTTGCGCCTTTGATACTTGTTAAGTTTTTCATGATTTGTGAATGTTTAATCCGGACTATGATCCGGGTGTAAGTAAAATTAGATTTTCTGAACATTTAGAGACCATCAGAAATTTAGTCTAACCTATATTATTCATAAATTCTATACCCTTGCCTGGGCGGCCCCACGCACAAGTAATTGGCGATTAAACGGTTGAAGGCTAATGACCAAAAACTACATTTTTGTAATAATCAGCCAGGTAAACAAACAATTACGCTGGTTGTCAAACAGTTAAGCCTTTGCACACAAAATTCCTGAATTATTCAGGCTAAAAGTTTATTAAGACCAGACTATCAACTTATCATCGCCTTCCAGGTAGCCGATGAAGCCACCCATACTGTATCGTCTTCCGGAGAGGACTGACGTGACACTGTGATAGCAGGTACAATTGAAAATGATCAGGCTGCCTTTGGAGCCTGCAATCTCAAACTCTTCTACGCCATCTACCACCTTACGGTCATAGGAGTATTTGTCTTCGTGATTGAAGAAACGTTCATCTTCCGGTGCCCACTGCTTGTTGTACAGGAAGGTGCTCCCGCCTACGCAATCACTCAGCTTGATCACAAAAGCCCATTGCCTGTTGACACGTTCTATGGGGTCCCAACCCTGTCCTTCACGGCTGCCCAGATCATTGTGCAATTTCAAAGAGCTGTGAAACTCTCTGATGACCGCCGGACAATATTCTGCATTTCTGTTGGCATCCCTGGCCACCTCTACCTTAGTATCGGAAGCAATAGACCTCAGCAGTGAGAGCAGTTTGAATTTGGCTGCGTTGAAACTGTAAGACTCCAGCAAAGGATGGTTTTTGGTCCCTTCAAAATACAGGTCGGGCTCATAGCGCCGGCTGTGCTGAGACTCTAAGATCTTCCTCGCAGTTCCGGCTAAGTAGGATTCATCCAGCTGGTAACTTTCAAGATCTTCCACCAGCGCATCACATTCAAGTGGTGTCAGGAAGTCTTCTATCTCGCATCCAATCATATCGCCATGGAGCACTTTGGAGACATTATCCAGTGCCCGGTTTCCGTAGCTGACTACCTGAAAAAGGTCAACCCTCCGTTCTTCTGTTGCGTTATTAGCCATATTATAAGATAAGTTTTTAAAAGGGTTAATAATCTATTTTCGTAAAGGTGATTTTGTTGCCATTGGGGAATATGACAGGGATCTTTTGATCGGCCAGATCTATGTAAACACGTGCTTTCTGTACATGATATAAATTCTTCAGCAACAATGATTTATAGCACTTAAATGTATGATCGTTGTACTCAATCAGTGGCGTCGATTTTTCCATAGAAACCTGCATGAATAATTGCATGTAGCGGTACCGCCCTTCAAAAGAAATCTTTCTGGGAGGTAACTTGAGGATCGGGTCTATCTTCAGTGAGCAAATCATCAGGCTGTCGCAATAAATGTCATAGAGTTTCCCCTTTAGCCAACCCCAGGGAGAGTGATCCTGCACACTGAACTTGAAAATATACTTTTCTGGCTTGTCATCAGGTTTGGGAAATCGTGCAAAGAGGTTTTTCTTGAATCCAGTCAGGTGATACATCATCACCTCCTCCCCCTTGAAGGCCAACTTTCCGTTGTGCAAACTGAGACTACCAGGAGAGTCCTCCATGGAGAGCAGCCTGAACAAGGATCGGATCTCATGCTTGTTGCGTTCCAGAAGATGGTGGATTGTTTCATCCTGACATTCCGTGTCCAGAATGTTGATGCCACTCATGACTTCGGTATAATAACCACCGCATTCTTCAAACAGCGTGTTGTGGTCTCTTTGGACCATATCCTCAAAGGTCTTGCTCTGTTTGAAAAGCAGATTGGTACGTTCTGCATTTCTGAACAACGCAAAGAACCCCGATGGAAAATGCTCCGCGACTGAAATAAAATCGTAATTATTTAACTCCTTCTCCGAAACGAAAGTATCCAGTTTGCCCAGAACGATGTCGGTATCGGAATAGCCCCAAAAGTCAAACTCAGTGAGGTAATCTTCGAAAATCAATCCGAAAGCTGGTCTTAGATCGCATAACTTCATTCCCTGCGATATGGCTATTTCAAACCCAAGCTTCTCGCTGGCCAGTTCGTTGAAGTGATTCAGGGAGAAGGGATGTTGTTGGATATTATCGTCTTCTCCCACTTCTGTGAATTGATCACTGAAAAATAAAAACGTAAAATCCGGATTGTTCTTGCAGGAATTGATAAACAAGTGGTGATACCAGGGAAACTTCCCAAAGTAAAATACAATGATACCGACTGTAGGTTTTGAAAGTGGATTATCTTCTTCCATCATAATTTAAGAATTAATGTAGATAAAGTGGTTTTCATAAAAATTAAGAGTTTAAAGGAAATATCTGGTCATCAGCTACTTCGGTCTCAGATAGGTGACTCAAAAAGGTACTATTCCACCGGTGAAGGTCAAATTGCCGTATCGTTTCCTGCATCTTCTTCATATTGGCTTGTTGGTCTTCTTTTGTCATTTTGAGCGCTTCCAGGATACCAGAGACAATGCTTTCCGTATCAAACGGATCAATCATGATCGCTTCCTTCAGGATAGTAGCTGCTCCGGTTTTACTGCTCAGGACCAAAGCACCTTCAGCCGTGAGTCTGCTAGCCACATACTCCATACTCACCAGGTTCATACCGTCCAGCAGCGAGGTAATCAACAGAATATCAGAAAGCCGGTAAAAGGTGGAAATATCTTCGAGGCCATAAGCCTGGTAGGTATACTCAATGGGTTGCCACTCTTCCGAACCGTAGACCGTGTTGATCTCCTCCACCAGTGACTCTACCCGCTGCTTCAGCACCTGATAGGCAGCAATGTCCTGCCTTGATGGCACTACGACCAGCAATAATTTGATTTGACCAAGCAGCTCCGGGTTTGACTGTAGCAATTGCCTGATCGCCAACAGCTTTTCCTCCAGACCTTTGATATAATCCAGCCTGTCAATAGATAGAATGGTCTTGTATTGGCTGTACTTGTCCCCAACTGCCGCCACGCGCTCTTCAACCGCCTCCGATTGGGCTGCTGAACGATAAGTGTCATAGTCAATGCCCATCGGTACCGTATCTACTGTAATCTGCCGGTTGTCATAAGTCACTATTCTGGCTTCTGCATTTTCCGTTACCCCCATTTGCTTCAGGCTGCTCATGAAGTTGGAAGTGTATAAATCCGTACTAAATGCAATGGCATCGGCCCCCAGCATCCCCTGCAGCAGTTCTTTGTAGTAAGGTACTTTTGTCAACTGCTCCCAATCAGGAAAAGGGATATGCATGAAAAAACCTATCTGCTTATCGGGAAGTATTTGTCGTAAAACTCCGGGAACAAGCATCAGATGAAAATCCTGAATCCAGATGAGATCATCCTCTGCAGTGTCCTCAGCTATTGCATAGGCAAATCGTTCATTCAGCTCCACATAACTCTCCCAGAAGTGCTCTTCATACTTCACATGCTGTTGAAAACCGTGAAAAGCAGGCCAGAGCACTTTATTGCAAAAGCCATTGTAATAGCCATCATAAGCCGACTGTCCAATGAAAATCGGCACCTGATTGATGGTTGACAGACGCTGCCTGATGGCTGTCTTTTCCGCCGCGCTGCCAGCAATGATGCCAGCCCATCCATACCAGATATTACTTGTGCCCGGGTAAATCCTGCCAACACCGGTTGCCAGTCCACCCACACTCGATTCCACGACAAAGTCATCACCGGCCCTTTTAAAGGTCACCGGCAGGCGATTTGTCGCTATCACTATTCTTGAGTTGTCAATCTCCATCATTTTCAATTCAGCTTTTTTGTGTCAATCATCGAAGTTAGTAGTCCTCAATGTTGTCATTCACAGAGGACCACGGTTGCACTCCTGTCAGTTTGCTTCTAACGCTTCCACCAGTGGTTTTGCGTACAGCAATTCCTTTTCGCCAAAGAGCCGTTCAGCAGTCACTTCTTTGCTATGACAGTACTCAATCAGCTTGTTGGAGGCCACAATCGGGTTGGATTCCGGCGTATATTTGATACTGCTGATGAACTCCAGCCAAGGCTCCTGCCCCATGGCATAGACGTAGACCTCTTTGGGATTGAAGGTGTCTACCAGGTCTTTACCTCTCTGGAAGTTGGAACCGGCCAACCGGCGGGAATTGTCTTTGTCCCTGGAAATGTCTTCGGTCAGCAGTGGCCCGTACAGCCAGGTAAGCGGGGCACCGTCACACTCCATTCCCAGGAAGAAGACATCCACCTCACCAATCTCTTCCCTGATGTGGTTGTACAGCTTGGACTCAATGTTACACGAATCGGCAAGGAACAACATCGTATGGCCGGCGATGGCTATGTGGTAGCAAATCTTCGCTTGGATGTTCAAATCACTGTGTTCTCCAATGAACGGAATACCGGTAATGACACAATCGTCAAACCTCAAGTCTTCCATTTCATCGATTTCAATGACATTTTTGAACCCGAGGTGCTTGAACATCAGCTTGAGACTGGGGTCTTGCAATGAACTGGCGTTGGAGCTCGGAATGACCAGGTTCTTGATCTTATGACGGAGTGGCAGGAGTGTTTCCAGCAGAATATGGTCCTGGTGATTGTGAGTGATCAGCACATAATCAATGGTATCTGGCAGGTCTGCATCCGAGTAGCGGGAAACTTCTGTCTGGTATCCGTAGTAGCTAATAATCGGGTCTATCAGAATGCTGGTTTCTGGCGTTTCTATAAGGATAGAAGCATGGCCAAAATAGCGCATTCTGATCTTGTCTCCTTTGTAGCTGTCATAAGGAACCGGCGCTTCATCGGTAAACAAAGACCTGAAAAACGGCTCGTCTTCCGGCTGTATGTCCAGCAATTCTCTGATGTGCTCATAACTCGCTGCCGTTCTCTTCATCCGGCTCAGGTAGTCAATGGCCTCGTCCTTGAAAGGGACCTGTATGTTCAGGATATCTTCATCGTCTACCCTGGGTGTACTGAGACAGAAAGGACGCTCGTCATTATCGGTAACCCAAAGTGCGATACTCTGAGACGATGTTTTATAGTACTTACTCTTGTATAGCAATGATTCGAAAAAGCGGAAAGAAGGCACGTTATTAAGATCATAAGTGAGCTCCACGTATCCTTGTAACGCCTCTGGAACCAGTTCATAAAGGGGGTCCAGCGAATAGCCCTGCGCATGGGTTTTAAGCATTTTGTCCAGCTCTTTGATGGCTTTGGCAAGTTCCAGCATGTCCTTTTGGCTTTCCATGGTGGACTCCCTCAAGTTTTTCACTTCTTCCACTTTGCCTCCCTGAAGGTCCATGAAAGGTCCTCCTTTCATCTTCGGGTTTTTCACCGCAGCCGCGTGAATCTGCGGAGCCTGCAGGTAGGAATTGATGATTTTGAGATGTCTGCCCTGAATGTTCATCGCGGCAGTGGCCGGAGAAACAAGATGCGCCCAGGCGTACCACCTGTCAATCAGTGGTTCTATTACCACGTTTGGTTTTAAAAATAATTGATCACTCATATTGTATTTGAAATTTAAGTCGTCGTAAAATATTTGGCTGAATTACGTTAGTCTCCACGTCAGATCACCTCAAGTAGTCTGTACTTGCTTTTGGCGTTGCTCATATGCCAGACCATAGGCAATCCGGTAATTAGCTATTAAGTTTTTCCAATGAAATATTTCTTTGTCTTGTGCCGGCATTTCCTGATTGCTGTGCAGGGCATCCTGATAGTTCAAAACAATCTCCGCCATCTGCCTGACAGACATCTCATCATCTCCTGCGCGCCTGTTGGCCACAAACAATCGCTCGTTGTCTTGTGCAGGCAGGTTGTCCAGCGCAAATTGATAAAGTCCCGAACTGTCACTGCAGACGGCCGAAACTCCACTAAACAAACACTCCAGCGGTGTATATCCCCAGGGTTCATAGAAGCTGGGAAACATGCCCAGGTCACACCCTTTGATCAGCTCACTATAGTCCAGGTCAAAGACCTCGCCGCCCGCTTTTACAAAGTCCGGGTGGTACATTATTTTGACCTGGTCAGTGGCGTAATTATGTAATTTGGCCTTCTTGATTTCCAGCAGCAACGGATCATAGTCCCAAATGGTATCTGCCCGGTGAGAAACAACCGCTTGCTTGCTATAACCGAACAGGCGCTTGAGCCGGTGCTGTATTTTTACTTTGAGCGTCTCCAGCGACAACCGAAAGCCGGTGTAGTTGAGCGTTGGCGCCGAGATGACCATCAGCAACAGAATTTGCCTGCCGGACTCTGCTTTTTTCAATTGTTGGTTGACCTGCCCCAACGCTCTGATCACCATGTCATAGCCTTTGTTTTTCACCTCAAACCTTCCGGAGGTGAGGCAAATCATGGGGTCATCGGCAATGTCTTGGTCTGGAAGATGCTTTTTGAATGCACCCAATATCTGAGACCGGACAGCTTCCCGGGATTTATCAGTTGCTTTGCCAGTGCTAAAGCCATTGGGCGTAATGAGTTCCGGTTTTCTACCCAACAGGTGCGTACATTCCAGCGCAGTGATTTCGCTGACAGTGAGAAACAAATCGCATCGTTGAGCAATGAACCGTTCCATTCTTGCGTTGGCCTCAGCATTGGGATTCTTGACACCCATGGTTGTCACTTCTTCCTCAAAATCGTAAGAAGACAACCGCTGATAGAAGTCGTCGTTTTTATAAGCCAGGTGCCTGCCGATGATGGTAGCATGTGTGGAAAACAATAGGGTCACACCCAGCTGATCCGTCTGTTCTTTGATGATTGGGATGGCATAGGCTGCATTGTACTCATGAAAATGGGCGATGGTAGGAACATCGCTATGTTGACTTTGCAGAACCTCAAAAAAGCGGGTCAGCTGAAAACCAAAATTAATGTATCGGTGAATGGTTTTGGACAATGGGATTTCCACGCCGGTTTGCTCCATCAACCAGTGCTGCTTGTCTTCAAAGCCTTCCACTAACTTAAAAATGTTCATCAGAATCACCTTGGGTTTCCCCGGGATGTTCCAATAGCCACAGTGTACATCTATCGAATTCTTGCGCAGTGCTGTGATGGTTTTCCCAATGGCTTCAGGAAAAGTTTCCGGATCTACTTCCTCCAATACGCCTGTATAGTCCACTTCATCAGAGTATGGACCGAGCAAGAAGTAGTTCATGCCAAAAGTCTGCACCATAGATGCCGCTTTAGAAGCGATCACGGTATGAATCCCGCCCATTTTCCAACAGACTTCTGCAGCGATCTCAAAAATGAGGGCCGACTCCGGTAAGTCCTGGTGGCTTTCTGCTGGTATTTTATCGATAATGGTTTCTTTCATTTTGCGTCAATTCTTCATGATTAAGTATTTCCCTCTCTCGGACTTCATCAGCTTTCGGCCAATGCCGCCTGCTCATCCCTTTTGATGGCGCCAAATTCAAATTCTATGTGCCGCTCTCCCCATTCAAAGAACTTATTATCGTGGGTAATGGCGACAATGGTCTTGCCACTCTTTTTGAAGAATGGGATCAGTACTTCGTAGAAATAGTTTTTGAAGTAAGGGTCTTGCTCGGCCGCCCACTCGTCCAATACCATGATGGGTTTCTTTTCCAGCAGTGCATAGACCAGCGACATTCTTTTCCTTTGTCCTCTTGACAGATTCTGATCGAATAGCTCACCGTTTTCGGACTTCACCACATTTTGTAATTTCGTCAACTTTATCAATCCATAGAGCTCTTTGTTGGCCATAGAGTGATCGATCATATCGTAGTTTTCACTGAATAAATGATGGTCTGTAAATACAGGCGTTACATAGTGACTGAGTTGATCCAGGTCATTGGTCACATCGAGACCATTTAAGAAAATCTTACCTGAGATCGGCTTGTAAAGCCCTACCAGCAAATACATGAAAGTACTCTTACCGCTCCCATTACCTCCTGTGATGAAGACCACTTCTCCATTGGTAATCCGCAGGTTCAGCGGACCTACCTTGAACTTAGCGTTATGCTGCTCATCTCTGTGCTCATAGCAGACATCCTGAAACTCTATCACGTCAAACTGTGGGATGACCTCATCTGTAACAGTGGGCTCTGCCAGGTCTACATCGCGCGTATCGGTCTGAAACTCTTCTATTCTCTCAAAGGCAATCTTGATCCTGGTGGTATCACTGATCAACCCAATGATCGATGACACGGGGCCCATTAAAAAGAAGATGACCATTACAAACGTGGTTGACTTCTCATTGGGAAAATCAAATAACCACGGAAACATAAAAAGCACAATGAACAAGACCAGGTACCAGCTGTAATCACCGGTAATCTCATTGACCATGTATTTTCGTAAAGTATTGAGGTCCAGCAACTGCGTGGTATCCCGGTTTTTCTTCAGGAAACCGTTGTAAATGCTTTGGTTCCTCGGTTGATTGGTTTTGAGCTCTTTCACGCCATGCAGAAAGTCTCTCAGGTACTTGTGGAATTCGTTGTGCAAATCCCTCATGGTGTTCAAATCCTTCTGGATGGCCTTGTTGCGCCACATGTAGAATAAAAACAGGGCAGCCATGATCCCCAATATCAGCAGTGAGCCCAGCGGAAAAGTATAAAACAGGTAGCCCAGTCCACAGATGATGATGATGGAAGAATTGATGAAGGTCAATAGCAGATTAGGCGTATTGCCCAGTGTCCTGGAATCTCCCAGCACGGTGTAGATCTTTTCTATCCCAATCTTTTCAAAACTATTGTAGGAGCAAGCCTTCAGCCGCTTGATGATCGCCAATTCCTCTCGATAGAGTATTCTATTGGTCAACTTGATGGAGTAGCTCTGAAACAACTTATTGGAGAAGAATGAGAGGCCTACAAAAATCAGAAACAGCGCCGCCTTGTACTCATTAAAGAACATCAGCTCTGTCTCATTGATGGCACTGGTAATGATGTACAGGAGACTGGAATACAGCATACTGTTAACTACGCTGAGTAATAACAGGTAGAAGTAAAATGACTTTGACTCCCTTTGAAGAAATTGAAAGATTAACTTCATAACAATGTGTGATAGTTTGCGACGCTTCTCATATTTTAATTTGAACCCGGGATAGATTACATGTTCCGGGTTGAATTGGGGTTACCCTGATCAAGGCAACCCCATATTTCTCAGGCAGCTTCTTTTGCTACAATTTCTACTTGTAATTCAATGTCATCACTGATCATATCGTCACCGAGGTCATCGAAAAATGATCCTGAACCATATTTGATGTTCCACTTGGAGCGGTCAAACTTAATGGTGGCTTTTGCCGAAAAGCTGCCGTTCTCCATGGAAATCGCCGCTGGAAACCCTATCTTTTTGGTGATGCCTTTGATGGTTAAATCTCCGGTAAGAATGAAGTTTCTGTCCCCTGCATCAGGATTGTTGCTAATGGGCTTGGAACTCGTGATTCTGATAGTAGCTGTAGGAAACTTTTCTACGTGAAAAAAGTCTTCGCTCTTCAGGTGATTGGTCAATCCCAGCTCATTGGGGTTTTCGATGGCATCGTCATCCATCAGGCTGTTCATGTCAATTTCGAAAAATGCGGATTCAATTTGTGAATCTGTAATTGTGAGAGCGCTTTTGGAGAGTTTGAGTATCCCCTCATGAGCGTAACCTACTAACTTCTTTCCTTTCCAACGAATCTTGCTGTTTTCCAGGTCTACATCATACTTGTCTCCCACATCGCTAAGAGGGGTTTCCGCAGGCTGAAAGTTGGTAAAAGTCATGGTGGCCACAATGCCCAAGACAATTAATCTAATCATTTTCATATTCATATTTAGTTAAAATTCAACATTAGGTGCTTACACAAATACACTATTTAGTATGCCTCAACAGAGGTCTTTTCTCTTGTCAATAATTGCACAACCGACTGCAGTGCCTTCCTGTAATTTTCTCCCAGCCGCTCGATGGTTTCATCGCGATACTGCTTTGTACTGTAGGAAAGTGCCATCGAAAGCTGCCCTTCAAACACAGCTCCGGAAATATCCAGGTGAAAAACACTTTGTGTCCTTGGACTCATCTTGTTTCCGGTTGGCAAACCTGCCAGCGTAAACAGGTCATTGGTCTTTTCTTGGTCCAGTTGCCCTACGTAGTTAAAACTCACCTGAGACACCAGGTTAAAATCGATGTCCTGTTTCAATTCCGGGTTGGTCAAATACTTCAGAACCCCATAGCCAACACCCTTCCCGGGTATGCCTGTCAACACCCGATTGACATAGGTCAGGTCTTCATCCAGCGTTCTGTCATCAGATAAGTCTATGAGGACAGGATAGGCGCTGGTAAACCACCCTACGGTACGATTGATGTTGATGTCTTCAAAGAGTTCCTCTCTGCCATGCCCTTCCATGGTGATGGCCATCAAGGGCCGGTCGAAAGTCTGCTTGATGGCGGTGGCCAATGCACAGACCAGTACGTCGTTGATCTGAAGCCCCAACACGGCACTTATGTTATTCAAAATACGGTCTGTCTCGTCTTTGCTCAAGACTACTTTTTGTCTGGTTCTGTCGCCCAGGTAATTATCATCGCAGGGTATGTCCAGCGGAATGGGCTCAATACTTTTACCCGCTATTTCATGCCAAAGCGCTTTTTCTGCCAGCAATTCCGGGCTATTGGCATAAGCCTGTAGTCTTTCTGCCCAGTCTTTATAGCTACTTGTTTTTACTGGCAGGTGCAAATCCAGGCCGGCTTCCAGCTGCTCATACAATGTGGCGATGTCGTCCAGTATAATCCTCCATGATACAGCATCCACTATGAGGTGATGGGCAGTAAAGACCAACAGACTCCCCTCAGCAGAGGTGCACAAGGCAACCTTCATCAGTGGACCTTCTTCCATATTCATACTCTCATGCAGAGCCTCTCCCCTGGTATTTAGATCACGCATCACATCCTTTGAGTCTGACAGATCGATCTCGACGAACTCCAGGGGATGATCAAGGCCATTGTTGTACTGCACCAGTTGACCGTTTTCTTGTTTAAAAACAATCCTTAGTGCATCGTGGTGTTTCTGAATTTCTTTCAGGATCACCGGTAAGTGCGCTACATTAAACTCGTCGCTCAACTGCACGTTGATGGATTGGCAATAGTGATGTGCGTCTACCTTGTTTCTTTCCACTATCTCGGCCTGGATAGGCGTCAGTGGAATGATCCCGGAAATCACGCTGTTGGCCTTTCCTAAATCCATAGGTTGCACCCGTTGTGCCATCATTTGAATCTCAGGGTAACCAAAAACGTCCTGCACTTTCAAGCTGTAGCCTGATTCCAGCAACTTATTGGAAAGGATGATCGCTTTGATGGAATCACCTCCCATGTGGAAAAAGTTGTCTGTTTTCCCAATCCGCTTCTTCCCTAGTAGCTGTTTGGTAAGGGCTATGAGCAGACTTTCAATTTCGGAATGACTACTGTCGGCAATGATGGGATCGTTGAACTCAATCACCTGCTGACTTTTGAGCTCTTCCCGATCTACTTTCCCAGAAGGCGTCATCGCAATTTCGTTGATCTGAATGATCTGAGCAGGCATCATGTTACGGGGAAGCCTGTTACTCAAGTGATAGGTAATGTCATTCAATGAAAGTGTATGATCACCAACAATATACGCCACCATTTCCTTTTGACCATTTGCATTGTCACTTACCACAACAGTCGCGTCTTTGATTCCGGTGCAGGCCAATAAGGCATTTTCAACCTCTCCCAGCTCAATCCGCACGCCGTTCACTTTCACCTGATCGTCTACCCTGCCAATGTATTGGATGTTCCCTTCTTCTGTCCAGTAACCAATGTCTCCGGTTTTGTACAAGCGATTGCCCGGGTCAAATGGGTTGGGGACAAATCGTTCCACAGTGAGTCCAGGCTGGTTCAAATAGCCTTCTGCGAGGCAGACGCCAGCAATGTAGAGCTCACCAGCTACATGCGGAGACACCAGCTTCATGTGCTCGTCTAATATCAATAGCTGGACATTGTCAATGGGTTGCCCGATTGGGATATTTGACAAGTGTGGCTTTGTCTTAAACCAGGTAACATCCACCGCCGCTTCTGTAGGCCCATACAAGTTGAAGAGTGGGATGTCAATTTGCTCGTAGAATGTATCCACCGTTTGAGTGTGCAACGCTTCACCACTGGCCACCACCCGCCTGAGACTGGCGATGCGATCAGTATTCTGATCTTTGACAGCGCTCAGGAAGAAGTTCAGGATGCTCGGCACAAAGTGAACCGCGGTGCTCCCATGCCGCTCGATTTGGCTGATCAGGTAGTCCATGTCATACATCACCTTTTTGCCACAGACTATCAGTTGTCCTCCTTTGCAAAGCGGCAGGAAGATTTCCCAAACAGATACGTCAAATACAACCGGTGTTTTCAGCAGCACCTTATCGCTCGTGTCAAACTCCAATGCACGCCACATCCATAATAGCCTGTTCACAATGGCCCTGTGCGATACTTTCACGCCTTTAGGCACCCCTGTGGAACCAGAAGTGAAAATGGTATATGCCAATGCATCCGAACCGATGGCAGGCTTGAAATCTTCCGTGGAGTAGTCTTCCAGGTCTGATACCTGATCGGCTACCACAAAGTTTGATGACAAGGTCTCTGCCAAAGCCGCATGGGCAGCATCGGTCACGATTCCTTTCAAACCGGAATTCTCCAACTGCTTTTTAAGTCGTTCTGCAGGTGCCTCTATGTCCAGCGGTAGGTACACTGCTCCCAACTTGAGTGTCGCCAGAATGCTGATGATCATATGGTCCGTTCGATCCATCAGGATGCCCACCAGATCGCCCGCTTCAATCTTAATCCTCTGTTGGAGCGATCTTCCGTACTGATTGCTCTTTGCATTCAGCGCTTCAAACGTGTATTCCTGGTCTTCAAAAACCAATGCTACCTGGTCTGGCTGCTGCCTGACTTGCTCCGCAAACAGGTCCAAGAGGGTTTTATCTTCGGGAAATGCTCTTTTGGTATCGTTGAAAGTTTCCAGGAGTTGCGTCCTTTCTGCCGCAGGAATGTGACTGATGTCCTTTAGTCTGGCTTTGGTATTGTCCAGAATCAATTGCGTCAATGTCTTGAAGTGCACTGCCACCTGCTCAATTCGTTGTTTAGTGAACAGGTCAGTATTGTAGATGATAGCACCCCTAAGTCCATCAGCCGTTTCGCTGAATTCAAAAGTCAGGTCAAAGTGACTGGTAGAACGCTCTACGGGATAGTCTGAGAGGTTCAGGCCACCCATTTGTGTATCGCTGATGTTCCCGACCTTGTTCTGATTTTGCAGCACCACCATGACATCAAAAAGTGGAGAACGGGCCGTATCCCTGGACAGCTGAAGGTCACTCACCAATTGATCAAATGGATAGAACTGATTGTTGAAAATATCCAGGACTTCCTGCTTCACTGCTTTTAGGTAATCAGCATAGGTAACGTCTGGATTCAACCGTGTTCTGATACACAGCGTATTGAGGAAAAAGCCCACCATGGATTCCATCTCTTCGGTATGCCTTCCGGCATTGGGCGTTCCGGTCACAATATCGTTTTGACCACTGTATTGGTGCAGCAACAGGTGCAGCATGGCTGTCAGCTGCATGAACAGCGTTGCTTCCGTCTGGTCTCCCAGTGCATTCAGCCTACTGGTCTGGACTGCATCCAATTCAAAGCGGACGACATCGCCATTATAAGTCTTTACTTTCGGTCTGGGATAATCACTGATCAGGTTCAAAGTGGGGACCTCTCCCGAGAATTTCTGTAACCAGTAATCCTTCTGTTCCTGAAAGGCTTTCTGGTTGTCCGGGCTATTGAGCCAGGCCGTATAATCCTTGTATTGCATGGGGCGATTTTCCTGGCCGTTCCATTTGCCATAAAGGATGTTCTGATAGTTTTTCAACAGTTCCTGAAAGATGACCTGCATGGACCACCCGTCTGTCACAATGTGGTGAAATACCAGGCATAAAATATCATTGTCGCCGGATGTCTGGAGTACCACTGCCATAGACAGCGGTCCGTTTTCCAGATCTAGCGCAGTCTCTGCAATACTGGAAACTGTCGCATCAATTACTTGCCCCATCTCACCTTCCAGATTGAGGAAATGCGGCGCATATTGACTTCCGTAAGCCTGTACAATTTGATGCGGCTCTCCATCTATCTCTGTGAAAACCGTCCGGAGGCTTTCATGTCTTTCTATCAGTGCCTTCCACGCCTGCGCAAAGACCTCCTGATCGAGGGCGCCTTCAATCTCATAAGTCACCGCGATATTATACGCAGACCCGGTATCATCAAATTTGTTGAGCAGCCACATCCGCTTTTGTCCATGAGATGCTTCATAGTATGACGCTTCATCAACGGGCACCATTGGACTCATGGTGGGGCCTGCTGTAGCCTCTTCCAGGAATGCCGCAAATTGTCTGATCGTTGGATTTGAAAAAACCGAATTGATGTTATGGTTGGTTGAAAATGCTTTGTTCATTCTCACTACCAGCTTGATGGCCAGAATAGAATCACCGCCACAGTCGAAGAATGAATCCGTCACACCAATCTTCTCTTGACTTTTCAACACCTCTTCCCAGATACTGAGTAGCTGCTGTTCTATCTCGTTTTGCGGTGCAATGTGCTTTCTGTCGGCACCTCGTTCCATGGTGGCCAATAGCTTCTTATCGGCTTTTCCATTGCGTGTCAGTGGTATTTGGTCTATCCTGATGAACTCACCCGGAATCATATATGACGGCAGTTTTCGTGACAGTTCGCCTACGATCAGCTCTCTGCTCACTTCCTGTGTACTCTGATAGTAGGCTACGATCACATCGCCTTTGTCTTGTTCTTTGATGACCAGTGCTACCGCATTATTGATGTTCGGCAGCTGCATCAGACAGCCCTCTATTTCGCCTAGTTCAATGCGGAAACCACGTAGTTTGATCTGTTCGTCCTTCCTGCCGAGGTACACGATGTTGCCATCGGGCAGCATCATGGCTTCATCACCGGTTTTATAGATCTTTTCCTCCGCATTGAAAGGATTTGGGATCAACTTCTCGCTGTTCAGTGCTTCATTATTGAGGTATTCTCTGAACAGACCTACCCCACCAATGTGCAACTCACCCGGGACGAAATAAGGACACAGTCCTCCATCTTTATTCAGGACATAAGCGAACCTGTTGGTCAGCGGCTTACCGATTGGTACCGTGTTCAACTGCGCTATGGCATCCTTCGATTTGATTTCATAGAAATTGGAGAAAGTAGTTCCTTCCGTTGGTCCATAAGAATTGACCAGTATACCTTCCCGTTGCTGATGATCAAACGCCCGCATCATGTGTGCGAGCGACAGATGTTCTCCACCAATATGAACCCTGTCAAACCTACTGAATTGCTGAGGGTTAAGGTCTATGAGCGTATTAAACAATGAAGTGGTAATGAACGTAATGTTCGGTTGGTATTTGGCCAAATATTTTTCCAATAGCGCATGCGAAAGTACCGTCTCTTTGCTCAGCAGCATGAGGGTGCCACCGTTGAGCAATGCAGCATAGATGTCAAACGTAGAGCCGTCAAAAGCGAAGTTGGACAATTGAAGTACACGATCCCCTGTTTTCACGGAAACGAGGCTACTGTCCCTGACCAGGCTGACCACCGATCGCTGTTCAACCGCGATCCCTTTGGGAATACCGGTGGAACCGGAAGTATACATCACATAGGCCAGGTCGTCTTTTGTGCTGGCAATGGCCAGATTATCATCTGAAAAATCATCAATTTCGATGGAAAAGGACTCGAAAAGGAAAATATTCCCACTGTAAAACTCACTGACATCCAGGAAAGAAACCACATCCGTAACCAACAGGTTAATGCCCGCATCTGCGACCACCATCCCTTTCCGCTCAGCAGGCCATTCTTCTTCAACTGGTACATAGGCAGCTCCTGTCTTCAGAATCGCGAAAATCGCCATGATCATCTGATCGGGCTCCGTGAGCAGAATACCTACACTGTCGTTGGTGCCCAGGTCATATTCCTTCTTCAGGTGTTTGGCAATCTTGTTGACCCTCTTGTTGAACTCGTCATAAGTCAGCTCATTCTCATAGTACTTGATCGCGATGGCCTCCGGGTGCTGTGCAACGCAAGCCTCGAAAGTTTCCTGAATGGAGGTGTATTGAATACTATCGTCCAGTTCGGAATGGCAATTTGCCAGAATCTCCTCATGATCGGCTGGTGCCAACAGTGAAATGTCTTCTACCAGTACTTCATGATTGTCCAATACCTGATGGACCATATGATCCAGGTGTTGGAGCATATTGGCCATGGGTGCGTCCTCAAAAATCTCAGAGTTATACTCTATCCGTAACTGCAGCGCATCACCTTTGGTGAAGGCCACCAGAGTCATGTCATAATTGTTCTGCTCAGACATTCTCTGTTTGGTGAATGTGAGCATGTCGGCACTATCAGGGGTTTCATTGTCCTGCGTCAGGTCCTGCAGATCGGGGTAGTTTTCAAACACATACAGCGAATTGATGGCATCCTGACTCAGGTCCGATTCCTTCTGCACATTGGCCAGTGACAGGTACTGATGTTGCTGGGCTTCCACGCTTTCCTGCCACAAGTTTTGAATCAACTGATTGAAGGTAGTGCCTTCCCCATACCTGACCCTGACCGGAATGGTATTGATAAACAGTCCCACTGAGGTATCAATGCCTGCGATTTCCGAAGGTCTTCCTGAAACCACCGAACCAAACAGGGCATCATTGGTGTCGCTGTACTTCGCCAAAGCAATTCCCCAGATGGCCTGTATGACCATGTTGAAAGTTACTTTTCGCTCCTGCGCATATGCTTTGAGCTGCCTGACGCGTTGGCTGTCAAAGCTGTGGCTCGCGATCTTCTGGTCAAATACCTGTTGCTTCTTCCCGGGCCTCCCAAGTCCTGGAATCCGTACCGGGTTTTCATATTGATCCAGGTAGGATTTCCAAAACGATAATGATTGCTGCTCGTCACGCTGTTTGATCCAGGTGATGTACTGCTTGTAAGGAACCGTTGGACTGAGCGTGAACGGCTTTTTGCTCATCAGACTGTAGTAGATGGTGCTAAACTCATCGATGATGACACTCACACACCATCCGTCCATCAGAATATGATGGAAGGTCCAGATGAGCATGTGCTTGTTTGTTGCCAATTTGAGGATGGACATCCGCATGAGCACGTCTTTGGTGAGGTTGAACCCTTTGGCTTTACAGTCCCGCTTAAACTGCCCGATACAAGCCTCCTGATCAGCGACGTTTTCGATGTCTTCGAAGTGTACTTCCAGCTTTCTTTCCTTCAGCACAACCTGCAAGGGGGCGTCACCTACCTCGTAGATGAATGCTGTCCTCAGCACCTCATGGCGGGCAACAAGTCTGTTGATACTCTCTTCAAAGGTCGCCACACTCAGAGGGCCTTCAATGATGTATCCGGTTTGGATAATATAAGATTGGTTGTCCTGCAGGTTATGGAACAGCATCCCTGACTGCATCGGAGCAAGGGGATAAATATCTTCTATTTGTGATTTCGTGAGCATCGTCGATTCGTTTTTTTGGGTTTCTGAGATTGATTAACTGAGTAAGGATGAAATTTCTTCAAGGTCGTCAAAGGACAGACCGTCAGCAGTAAGGTCACTTGGCGTAATGGTCTGCTGCTGACCACTGCAGTGATGGATAATCTGTTCCAAATGCCATTTGATTCGGTCAGTCACTGTCGCTATTTTGCCTGCCGAGAATTGCTTTTTGCTGTATTCCACAGTGAATTTGAGCTGGCCTTCTACCACGAGACTGTTAATGGATAGCTCATGAAACCGCTCACTCCTCATGCTGAAATTACTACCGGTTGACAAGCCAGATACGCTGAACTCATCCTGTTCAAAATCCGTGTCAAACTGCCCTAGATAATTGAATGAAATCT
>ERZ1740068.287-NODE-287-length-28369-cov-11.343505_pt1 | contig 28369 bp, 13 predicted proteins | sample MGYA00581735_ERZ1740068 | MGnify/ENA primary metagenome ERZ1740068 (study PRJEB43018, sample SAMN04849740) | marine metagenome | isolation source: floating plastic debris | place: Pacific Ocean | collected 2008-08-30 | study: EMG produced TPA metagenomics...
TTCTGAGTTCCACTTCCTCTCATGAACAAGAGAAATCTTGAACATCTTTGCTGACTGGATTATCTTTTCCTGCTGCAAAAAAGAAACTGTTGAAGCTGAACCGCCTGAACTCTAGAGACAGCTTAGTACTTGGCTGGGTGTCACAGTGAGTATAATACTGTCTATGAATATGTCTCATGGTCATAATCATGGGTTGAATTGAAGTTTTGTGTGAGTGAATCTTGAAGCTTAGCCCAACAATCAATGATGATGTTTTTAAACAACAACATTGTTGTCTTCACTGTGAAGTTGTGTTTTTTTATACTTTGTGTTATGTTGTGGCTCTGTTCTGGTGGCGAGTGTGGTCAGCTCATCACCTATATTTTCATCGTGCTTAGAATACATCCACTTTCACATATTCACATTGGTTCCATCTTATTTATATGCTACTTTTTTATTTGGTAGAGTAAGCAGTTAAATTGTATTTCTCTGGCATCATCATCATTTATTATCTATCTTATTCACTCAAATCACTCACTCCACTGCCTGCACCAAGAGAAATAGTAGTAGTTAGGTCCTACTATCTTTTATTTACTCTAACATCTGACTCTGAGTGTGATATTTTTCAAAATTTTCTGAACTTTTTTGAGATGCTGAATCTGTGCAAGGAGTTAACTCCTTGATCTGTGCTTCCTAGCGTCTACTATCTGCACATGCTCCCTACTACGCGTCTAGGCCTACTATTTGCATATCTCTTCATCAATATTAGTGGTTTGCAAAAGTCACATGTCATGTCGTACCAATGACATAGTAGTGGCTATTTCATTGGTCTTACCAAATCCTTAAGGCCCTCGCACACTTGACACTACACACGAAACTGCTAAAAATGCTGTTTTCTTCCATGCACACTTCTTTTTACAACTGCAATTTTTTTCAACAGTTTTATATATGGGCGACGATTATCCAAATGAAACATCTATGCAGTTTCGTGTGTAGTGTGTAAGGGCCGAAACTTATAAGTTATACATAATCAGAGCGTGGGCCCATCATGGGCCGGAAATCAACCAATTGTGGTAGACAAATCAAACTAAGCTAAACTGCAATCAATATATCAACATGGAATTCTGGGCGTTTTTATTACTGATTTTTGAGTATTACACAAAAAATAGCATTTTTAAGTAGCTGTGACAGGCCTAATGCGCTGCTTTCTATTGGGCTTGGAAGGGGGTAAAATTTCATTGACAGTAGCCTATGCGTAGGGTGCAGAGGGAGTGATCACTGCCGGGTTAGCTCTCTACCAGAATCTGATGAACTCTTCAAAAGTGTAACAAAAAGGTTAGTGATTTATCTTTCATTTTTGAACCTTTTATCCTGTAGGATCACTGGATGAGTCTCAGTGAACCCCAAGTCAAGTGTAGCAGTCTTTGGTTTTCAGGTGATTTTAGTGATTGCTTTAATATGGTTTATGTCTATGGATTAAACTGTCTAGTGTGTAATTTTTGATATAATGGCATTTACGGGTAGGTTAAAGGATGATGTCAATTAAACTGGCGATGCTAACAGTTTTTTTTCTATTCACCCGTAAATTACTTATGCTTGGCTTAATGTCTGTCCCTTGACTAAGCTCTTTGAACATGTAATATCTTCTATTTTTTGCAGTTTCATCTATGTAAATGTTTTTTTGAGGGGCAGCTATAGCAATCACTATGAGGGGTATTCGAATTATACGGAGTTATTGCACTGAAGAATGCACGTGACAGGTAAGTGATATCGGATATATTTCACCACTATGGTGACATCAAAGCATCCGTATGGATGTATCCTGGTTTGTGCTGCCAGACAAATCCATGCATAGACATTGTGAGTTGATTATGTGTCTTATCATTTACAGTCAAATTGTAGTAACCTTTGGCTATTCATAGGCCATATGTGTGTACCATTAATTCTTCTCATTCTTTATGGACGTCGAGTGATACTATCATAACAATGTAAGTGTTTATGTTCACGTTTCGTAGCTAAATTTGTGGAGATTAAGGATGGCAGGTGGCTGATGGGAGCTTCGCTGGACTAATGGTGCCGTGTGTGTCATGGGATGACAATTCAAACAGTAGATCAGGTAGGTAACCTGTGTAGGAAGTGTACTCAGTGTGACTTCTTAAACAACATAAAACAGAAGGCTGTAAATGGAAAACGTTGAAATCCCACCTTCAATGTGTTTGGAGGAGGGTTAAAGAAGTTCATAAAAATTGCCTTCGTTGTACTGTGAAATATCACATTATCATGTTTTGGATGTAAGTTGGTAAACCCCTTTTTGCAACCAGAAAAAAATTGTGAAATGAAGTTAGGAGTTGTCCTTTCCTACTAATAATTCTGTTAGGCAGGAGGTGGCAACTGCACACCAATGTTGCATAATATGAGAGCATCTCACAAGTTTATGTGGATTGCTTTGTAGGTGAACAATGAGATTAATGTATTTATTTGCATTCATATAAATGTATATACATTCCCTCCAATGGCAAGGCAAACTTGTAAAACATTAATTCTGAGAGGGTTGTGAAGGTTGGGATGAGTTTGTATATTTTCTTTTCAGTCACGTTGTTGCAATTGATTCAGTGTCAGTCGATTATTCTGTCAGAAGATGGAGAAGTCTACTGGTTCAACTGCTCGTTTTGTATTGATGCTGAATCAAAACCATGAATTATCTGTTTGTGAGAGTGTTTCATGATTTCTCACATTGGTCTTTTAAACTCAGGTTGTTGGTCGTCAATCCATTAGCAAATTACATAGAGACGTCTAAATTAACCACCTTTGATTTCATGTTTTGTCAGGTCCTTGGTTAGTAAATATGGTCATTATCATCTTGCAGTGAAACAATTTCAGCAGTTAATCAATATTACTTCTATTTGTAACCGCCTTATACTGGAAAATGGTTTCTGCCAACTCCTAATGTATCTAATTTTATGTGTTCGGAAGTGTTGTTGTTGGTTCACTGAAATATCGTTATGTACCTTGAAATGGTTGTCTTCTACACTGTAGCCAACAAACAAAACGGATATTCAAAACTGTCTGAAATTCTGTTTTGTTTAATGCATGCTGTGGTCCTGATATACATGTACCTTGATATACATCTTATATTAAAGGAGTTGCCTTTCCTTGATGATTTCATATTATATTCAATCTTGTATTATATCATTCTTCTATCAAGCTGACTTACACAACTTGCGCTTATCTTAGATCCTCAATTCAAAATTTTGCTTGCTCCCAGAATAGCATAGATTGTAGAATAATTTATATAGAATAGTTAGCCCACTGCCAAGATAAACCTCACAGGTGATGATAAACAAGCCATTGTGATGCTGTCGCCAATCTCATCTGTATTTGTCATCGTACCCAAATGATGGTGATAAGCATTTCGTCTCAATGGTTCGGAATACTGTTTTACTTCTGGTATGTCTTTCATGTTTGTTTGAAGGTACCTGCGTATTATTATTTTGAGTGATGTTATGTCAAGTATTTGCGGCGATTCTGCTGGTTGGTGGCAGTCCTTGTTCGATATATACCTGTAAGGTTTGCATAGTGTACGGATTTTTTTTATCTTTGCTGCACTCAGATGATACATTGCTTTTACGCATGATCAGTATTGTAAAACTGTTATCTCCCTGCATTTTGGGTTTCCAGTGTCTCAAATTTGGTGAGTTGTGAATTATTACATCTTAATGAGGTATTAACTTTATAGAACTGTTCCATGTTTCGCAGCTGCAAATTCAATATTCAAAGCTAGCAAAAAGCACAATCAGTTGGCAGACTTTTAGTAAAGCAAGATAAATCATGCTGATGGTCAAGGCTCTCCTTATAGCTTTTACTATACTTAACTTATTCTGCATTTGACATTTGGCATCCTTTCTTGCAGCGATAAATTGACTTTGGACTGTCCTCTATTTCTTGATTTGTATCTTGGCATTGACATCAAGGAGTTCTGTCGGAATAATCGGAACGATAAAACTCCTTGCTGACATTTATTCTCAAACACAGAGAAGAATCTTCTTTGAAATAAGGTTTGAGTATGATTCATGTAAAACTTCATTACTTGCTAACGTCAGAAATAGCGTGGGTTGCTTTTGACTCTTTTTTTTGACCAGCTTCGACTTGTCTAACTTTCACTTGCTTTTGATTGGTCCTACATAGCAAGGAATTTATCTGTCTACCAGCGTTTCAGACTTCGACTTCAGGTATGGCTCGTGGAAGGGGAAATGCCGGCATACCGGTAAATTTTATAGTGCAATTTATACTGCCTTGTTGTGTTGTGCACACCCGTCTAAACATTTATCACTGCTGTTTGTTCATGCTCAGCCTAATTAACGGATCCCTGCCATGCCTCCTTTCACCTCATCAGCCTAGAGAGAATAACATTTACGTTAATTCCAAATTAAACACTATCATTCATACTATTATCTGTTATTTATGATGCGCTCACCCCTCGACCGACTGTCTTAATGTTTTACCTCACACATAGCTAATGGTTTTTACTGGCACTCTGCAAGCAGATTTTAGACAGCTATAACATCGCTATTCTGAATGCAGACTGGTATTTACTCAGTATTTCCTAGTCAGCGCTCCAGCAGAGCGGCAGCAGCGAGATTGTGATTGTATTATAGAGAGCTTAGACAGGATAGGTCTCATTTACGTCTTTATTTATATCTTATTATACCCGCTGCAGTAATGTTACAGAATGGTTTGTCTCGCTATACTTGACTGCTTGGTAAGTTTCTGACTTCGGAAGTCAAATATTGATTCGTTTATTGTATCAGTAATACATGTAGATGGGACCTAACTCGCCACATTGCTCTGGACATCTACACATGTACTTGTACATCTAGCGTGGCCGAGTTTGTTCTGCTGTTTTAAGTGCTGGGGAATATTTTTCTGAAAAAGTGCACGGCAAGAACATGATGCCAAGGCAGGGTTATTAGTGTTGAGTTTTGAACTTCTTTTTTCTGTTGTGTGAAAGTTTTCTTGTGAAAGGTCTTTTCTTTAAAGGTCCTGCAGTACTTTATTGGGGGACTGTGCCTTACAGGTCAGGGACAGGGTTACAATGTTGTGATATTTGTGTACGTTTTGGTGATATGACATGTAGAGAACACGTAGACCAATACATTGGCCCCTTCCTCCCCAATGCAAAAAGAGGCGAATGTATAAGTCTAGCTAACAGGTACACAGATATCACGACAATGCTGTTTTGCAAGATATCACAACATTCCTGTTTTTAGATGTTGATGCCAACAAAGAAATGAGTTCTAACTTGATAGAGGTTGCATCAGTAGCGTGTTATGTTGACCGATATGTGTCAGGTGGTCACTGTATAACTAATTTGCCGCTAATTGGCGGTCATCACCAGCCTCAGACTGTCTGCAGCGTCTGGTTGGAGCTTGTAGCCTACGGCAATATGCTTATTGCTGACCTGTCTGAGGAGAAATAGTTTTTTTGTTTTACCAAGACTGGATAATTGCTGAAAAATGCACTAGGGAGTTGTTGCCAGCTATTTCGCAGTGATCTGTGTTATACTACACTACCGGAGTTGTGTACTGTTATAAAATATGTGTTGGATGTCTTTGGATAGTGGTGTCTACAGCTTTCAATTTCCATATTCTTAGCTCTTGCTGCTCATAGATGGACAAAGTTTCACTCCGATATTAGATCAGTTTATAGCATTCAGGATGCTTTACCAATCAATTGGAAAAATCATATTGCCGAGGTGAATCTCTCATTTTCTAATACAGGAAAGGTTAGGCACCGCTGTTGTCAAACCCTGACAACAGAACTGGGGTTTTTGAAAATTCTTTATTGATAAAAAGACCATTCCTATCTGACTTTTTTTAATTTAGCTAACTTGTATCCAAAGTAGGTTAATTCTTTGGTTAGTCATAGGAGCAGATGTTGGCATTGCCTGTTTCATACGAACAAAAGTATGGAGGTTTATTTTTAATTTGAACATTGAAAAGTTTATCAACTATCAGCTGTACCAATATTGGTCTATATTCTTTCCTGATCAATTATTTATGCTGAATTTGACTAAAGTAATATTAGGTTAACATTCATGTTGCATGTAAGATAGCCATCATCTAAAAACAATGAAATCTGATGCTCCAACTCCTTGCTGTCTCTTAAATTTGCTGTCTTTTAAAATTCACCTCATGCACATTTTTATTTTGCACTTTACACTAGCATCAAGATTGCTTCTTCATTCCCATTTTATCATCAAGAATCCAAAGGGCTCCCGGCTTCAGCTCATGAAAACATAATGTACATTTATTTTGAATTGAATATGCCATGGCTTCGAATCTTCAATAAAAGTTGTTCTTTGAAATTGGTGAAATATTTGGGCTTTCTTTAGATCCTTAAAGTTCAAAAAGTATATTCTTTAAAACTGCCTCAAATTTTGCAAATTTTCAGTTCCAAGAGAAAAATGTTTGGAGCCCCATCAGCACACCAGACGCCCAAATGTCAACCCAATGTCAATCCAATGCCTATCGCTGCTTCATAATAATTTATAATTGTAATTTATTATGCACACACGTAAGAGCAGCGTGTTTTTACACCGGTGATATACACTGTAATGCAGAGCCTAAGGTTTAGGCACTTATATCTGGGTAATGTCTATTATGATTATTGATTTATAAAGCCGAGCATCATAAGATGAAAGTGCTGTCAACACGTTTCTTATAAAGCCTGCTTCAAACACTTGTGACCTCGCTGCATACAGAGATAGATGGTGGGAAGTTTGTCTGCTGTGTGAGGGTCTGTTGGGTACTGATTGTAAAGCAATGTAAGTATAAGAGAGCGTTTTGCAGCTTGTCAGGTGTACTGTGTAAGGTTTGTATCATGATTTCTTTTCTTATTTTCTTGCGATCGTAACTGGATTTCTGGCGACGAGTTCTCAAAAATGGTGGTGCTGAACATCTATATTTCTGTTTGTGGCTTCTTGGTCTGAGTTTTGTCCTGCTGCTGTCAATTCTCGAAGGCGCCTACAATGTACAGGTTATTTGAGATACAAAGATACAAAGGCTGATATAAAAATACGTATTGCGGAAGAGAAATTTGTATATATCTATGTATGTGAAGACATGTTCGAGTTTATTGATGGGTTTGTCTATGCGAATTTTGCCTATGGTCCTTCTGGTTTGGCCCATTATCGAGTAATACTAGGGAGGTTTAGTCAGACGTTTACCTGAGCGTGACACGTTCGAAGCAAACCTATATAGCTCATTTTTCTGGTTTGCTTACAATTAATATATAATTATAAGGGAATTGAAATTTTTGACTTTCAAATATTTTGGCAGGTTGGAACTAATTTGTGGCTTGCCAACAAGCCTACCTATTCATAAAGATCTCTTTAGACTCTAGATTTCATTGTATTTCTCTGCTGGTAATTGAGGTCAGCATTTGTGTTATTGTACTGGTGAGCATGCTTCTCTGACACTGCCTGTTGTTCCTCAAAGTCAGCTGTGATAATAATTCATATCTAAACCGAGCGGTCAACAGTATTTATCCGCTCGATAATCATCTCACAACTGTTTTCATTGAGAGGCAATTAAGAAATCGCTGTAAAATAACAATATCATCTTAATCACTGGCATGTATGATGGTATTTTTATTTGATTTCTTTTGATTTCTTATACGATGAGTATCTTTATGAGTGGTAGCAACGGAAAATACGCTGTTGTGTTTCTGCTGTTGTGTTTCCGCATGCTATATCAGAAGTGTTGGAGGCTTGGTTTTTTATGCTGATTAACATATTGATTCAGTTGAAGTGTAATGCTGAGATACTCATGTTCTTATTTTAGTTACCTTAGCAATCTTGCCAAGTCAACATTGAGCGCATAAAAAGTAAGTTCTTGGTTTACAATCTCTGGCATTTTTATGTTGGTGTGCTGCAGCCAAGATTTTTAGTTGATTCAGTCGCTTGTTGGATAAATTCGCAGTTGGTAAGAAGTTGTTTGCGCTACGCACAAATTTGACAAGGTGCGTCTATCTCAAGCATGTTCCTATAAATTATGAATTCGGTTGTGTCCTGATTTCTGAATATGCGTGTTCATGTCTTCAGAGCCATCTAAATTATAAATTAGCAGTGTGCTGTGTTATTGTTGTTCCCCAGCTGATTTTTCTCGGAAATCTGAAGTAGTACACGTATTTGGATTCGGGTTTTCTAGTCAACCCGTTAGCGATCCCAGTATCTGTACCCTTGCTGTATCAAAAGCCAAAACTTAAACCTAAGCACATCGCTCATCAATATTTAATGGTGTGAGTTTACCTGAAAGTCTGCTGAGGCCAGCTGAATTGAGCCACCAAACATGCGGCGACCCGACCGCAAGCTTCAGTGTACATTAGTTTTTGGCGTTGTCATGGCTGGCGAGCGAGCCATATGGAGAAACGCCACAGAGATGTCATAAGGTGTTTGATCCTGCGTGAGATGTTAATCATTTACTGGAGTACCTGCTCAATAATTTATCTCATATTTTATCGAGCAGCTGTTACGTCTTTTCTCTGTCTCTCTGTACTCGGGTAGAAGTTGCTTTGGTTTGCTTGATTGCTTGAAAGCGAGTGGTGTTCTCAATTGTCATGGCTATTTTTCAGACAATCTTTTTTATACAAGGATCGAACTTTTGAGGTTGCTCTTTTTTGGGAGATTTTTGTAAGTACTTGTAGCACTGTGACTTCCAGGGCACCCATCAAAGCTCTTACCAAACTCGCTCGCCGTACGGCCTGATCTACTGGTATAATGGAGGGAGAAAAGTTAATATTCATTATACGAAAACTGCTTGATATAACCACTGCAGGTTTTACCATGATTTCTTTTGTGTGGAAGACTTGGAAAACCTGGGTGGATGTATATTTGGTACCTCGTTCTGCGTGTTTGAGAGGATGGCATTTTTAGACTCGGCGCTCATAACTGTTCGCACCTGATGTTACCGTACTACAGTTTAGTGTATTAGTGTCAGCAAAAAAGTTTTCAAGTGCAACGGTTTGTATTGTGCGTACATTTCCCTTCAGATCTGATAGCTGGCTTAACTTCCATAATAATTCGACTGGAAAAATCTGTTTTTCTCTAGAGAGATCAAACACTATTTTTCTAGTACACATTGACTTCAATACATTTTAATTTTTAATTTGTGGATGTTTGCATAATAAATCGGGTTGGATTTTATGTGATTGCGTTGGTTCCTCTGAGCTAAGAAGCCTAGGGCCATTGTCGAGGTCGCATCTCAATATGGGTCAGTTTTGAATGTAGTATAGTAGTGCAGTAGATAAAATGGCTCTCCAAGGTATTGCTTCAAGTGTAATTTGGTTTGATGAAGTGTAATATCGCTACTGGTCCCCATGCTACGGCTGAACATGCTAAGTAATTTGTATTTTCTTAAGGGAATATAATGAAATTAGCAGCAGTTAAACTCTAACGGCAAAAATATGAGGATAGTTGTAGCTTAGTTAATATAATCATGATGTACATTAAGCAGTTTTTTGGCTTTCCATTATCCGATTAGGCAAACGCACGGCAGATGTACGCACTCTGAGCAGATATACTTCACGGTGCCTTCCAGCTAGTTTTGAAGCGATGCTGTTTTGTCTTTAGAACACGTTCGTGAGCTGTATCTATTTCTAGTGCGTTGGTGTTTCTCATTTTTGTTGGATACTATCTGAGATGTGAAACGGGTGGTGTGAAAGGTTTTTGTTTGAAGGTAAGCGGAGTATGTGTTGTTGTTGCGCTGAAGGCTTTAGCAAACAAAATGAACGCATTGCTCATGAAACAGGTTGGCGTTGGTAGTAAGCCAGGTGGAGTGTGCATTTTTTTCATACTTTCACCCTTCATGTTGTGCATTTTGGTAAGGTTCCAGCGGAATTTCACGGCATCTAATCATGCTGCTTTCTTATATGCATGCAATTCAATATGAAATTTTATCATGGAGTAAATTTTGAATTATGCACCATAAAATATTGTGCTCGTTTGCTAATGTTGTGCAATGACAATTTTTTTTCATGGCTCATGTGATAATTGTATTTTCGATACCAATATGCTGGTCAATGTGGATGTGACAAATGTCGACATCAGAACATCAGATGGGCGATATGATAGGCTGTTGTTTTTTTCCATTTCCGTCTTCTCTTGTCTAAATATATAAGTTGAGTATTGAAACTAGGAAAAGGGCGTCGGGTCCGTCATTCATTGCTTTCTGGAGAAGAAATTCTTTTTGCTATAATTGAGGAAAGACGCTGAGTTTGGCATTTGAACAGCTGGAGGAAGGACTGTAATTTGAACATCCGCTGCTCTACTAATAACTTGTAGTAATTATATCTTCGTTTGACTATTCATTTGTTGGGTTTAGGTAGGCGTGTTGTAGTAGTGTTTTCCCATATGCCGTGTTAGTGGAGCAATACTGACAAAAGTGGTCAAAAATCTAATAATCAGGGAATCATAGGCAATCTTTTTCACCACAGTGCTAAATAAAAGGAGACTCACTCATATTTATTTTGGGACTTGACTGATGACGCCATGTTTTTATTACAGTTGTTGCTGAATTGAGTGAGTAGGAAGCAAGCAAATTCCTAACGGAGTTCTTCATAAGAGTACATAGTTTGCTGCGAGCCGGGACACACCTTACGGATACCATCCAATCACCAAAAAGTCATCAATAAGGACTGGATCACACGCCACCACGTCTTGTGGACTTAGAATATCTGCAGTTAATTTACATCTGGTGTGAACTTTGGTAGAAAAGATAATGGGTGGTAGCTCCAGTAAACAGCTTTCAAAGGAGGATTTAGAGTTCTTATTGAACAACACCACATTTAGCAAACCACAGATCAAGCAATGGTACAAAGGCTTCATGGTAAGTTTTGTGAGCTGCTGTTGCTGCATTTTTCAATCTTTCTGCTCTTTAATGTAGGCTCTTGCTCCCCAAATATATAATGTTTTCAAGCATTATCGTGCACTTGTTTGATAGGCACATCAAGGAATCACTGACGCTGCTTGCTAAAATGAATATCCCATCCCCAGTTGATAGAAATTTTTTCCAGCGAATAATAAAGTGCATGCGGTTGTTTCCTCCAGCCATTTATAGCACCATCGGAGCTGCACTTCAAAAGTAAAATATGGATCATTTGGGAATACTATGTGTCAGAAGTCTGCTGTGCGGGGTAGTGCACATGTATTTGCGTTGGACATCATTGGAGCCATCCGTTAAATAGTGAATCTGTACAGGTTGAGCTGTCATCTTTGTTTGAGCCCATACTTGGTTATAACACTCTGTCTGTTGAGTGCAAACATTGCCAATGACATCGATCAATATGATGGTGTCTGGTGATACATCTTATTTGTTTTAATGCAACCCCTGGGATTTTATGTGTTTGGGTGGCATTTGTCTAAAACCATCTCTCGGGGTTACGAGGTTATGTCACATAGAAGAGATCGTTACAGTGACTGGTGAATGCCGATTCTGCTACCCCCAAAATTAGCATGGATTGCTTTGGGTATTTATTTCCCCTATGAAACTCTGGTATTCTGAAATCTTCTAAATCTAAAATGTTTAGCCTCAAGGCAATTCGAGTATCTAAGTATCAAGTTCTTGCGCTCTAAAATTATTTTAATTCAGGGAGAGCTATTGGCGTATCTGTAATTAATGTTATTGCTTGTTCCTCAAAATCAGCTGCTTGAAAACAAACATCTTTTCTTGATTACTAACAATCAACTTCAAAAAGTTACACTGTGTTACGCTTGTATATGTACACATGTACACGCGTATCATGCTGGTTGTATTACTAAAAGCATTCCAATGTTTTGTGTTCGATAAGGCATCATCCTTGCCTCATTAAATGTTATGCATTGGTCTGGAAGGCCTAACATCATAGCATCATAGCTGTGCTCATCAAGTTGTAAGCCGGGTTACTCGCTGCTGTAACTGTATTTTGATCAAGCTCGGCTGACCAGATTTATGCAATACTTATACCCACTTAATACCACTTGATCTAATTTTGATCTGGTACTATCTACTTGTTAGGCTGAAAGATGATCATTATTTCATTTCCTCATTCATCAAACCCTCATCACGCTGGACTGGTTTATAGTATTGATTGCCTACTTACTATCTCTTTTGCAGAGAGATTGCCCTGCTGGTCAACTTAGCCGACAAAAATTTTTAGAAGTCTATTCCGAGTTTTTTCCTGGTGGAAATGCGGAGGAATTCTGTGAGCATGTGTTCAGAACATTCGACACTGACAACGGTGGTACGATCGATTTCAAAGAGTTTCTCCTTGCTATCAATATAACGTCGTCTGGAAAAGTTGGAGACAAACTGAATTGGGCATTCTCAATGTACGATATTGATGGAAATGGAACCATAGAAAAAAGTGAAATGGTCCGAATCATTGGTGTAAGTTGACATTTAAGACTTACTGGTATCTTTCTTGATTGCAAAAAGTACTTGCAGCTAGATTGCTGTAATGAGATAATATCAAAAATAGATTGTTTTGATTGGGTGTTGAAATTTGTATCAAGGAATTGTCTTTTCTTGGTACAGTTATGACATTCATAAGACAACTCCAAATGTAATTCAATAGCTCATGCACTTCATAGTCTTGTGTAACTTTTTCCATACACCTCAAAGCAGTCCAATTACCTAGATTTCAAATTGGAATCAGGTGGAGTTAGTGTCCTCAATAACTCCACCTGACTCTGATTACAAGTCTGACCACCGGGACTTATCCCAAAGTCGAATCTCACAATTTTACAGGGAGCCTACCTTGGGTACTGTCAACCTTTGTAACCTCATGTTTTGTAATTGATCCTATAGGCAATCTACCGGATGGTTGGAAATGATTTGAAAGAAGCTCCAACAGAAACAGCTGATCAGCGAACAGATAAAATATTCATACAAATGGATAAAAATAAGGATGGTGTTCTAACCAAACAGGAATTCATAGATGGGTGTTTGGCAGATGATGTTCTATGCTCTATGCTTACTGCAAACTCCTCAAACATGCAATAAATGGCGGCTTTAGCTCATGGCGTGTAGTATTTATGGCCATTAATAATTTTGAACTATTAAAGTAGTGCTCATATATCATCATCAAATATTGTATGTTATTGGGAAATGGAATGTAGGTTAAAGAAAGTGATTATATAATACAATTTGTTTTGAGTATGTGTCCCTGAGCATGTACTGACAGTTGTCTCTGCCAAAAAAGCATTGCTTAATTAATGCAATATTCTCAGAATTTATATCCTTGGAATTGAAGTCTAGTATAGTAATGGTATATTGTCAATCGAATCCAGGTTTGCTAGTGTCTCATAAAGAACATCAAGCCCTGTCATGATTGCGGAGCTTTCTGAATGCAGGGTAGAGGAAAATAGAGTGGAGAAAGAATGATACAATATATAGGCAGCTGCACACACATACATGCAGTTTTAATTATCTATGATGTATGACCACATGATCTGCCCTGCCATGTAGAGCGATACAGATAAAATGTTTCTTTTTGTTTTCTTGTCTGTAACAACTCAGTTGACCTTTTAATAGATGTTTCATCTGAATGACGTTTTTTTCCATTTTTGTCTTGGTTGTATACTGTATGTAAATCTGTGAAATGACTGTATACCTAACATGTTATTGTAGAAAGATATCCTATTTAAGAGCTTTTTAGCATTTTCTTCATTTGAATCATTGTTACAACTTTATCCATCTGTCCTGAAATAAATATTATAAATCACTTCTTCACTAGTCTACCTGTGTCATTTCTATTGCTGTACAGGTCAATTTGGTAACTTGAACTCAAACCTGAACTGGAGTTTTATTTGAGAATAGTGTAACAGCGGAGGAGGAACTGTGCTAGATTACTGTAAGCCACTCTTGTCTCACTCCCATTGCAGCTGTTCATACCTCTCTCTCTTTTTCCACAATATACCGGTACTGGTAGCTACTCCTTCCTACTACTAATTAAATCCAACATCCTTTTCTCTGAATTCGAATGCGATGTACATAAGAGTCTTCTTTCTCATTTTTTGATATTATTCAGGGCTTCCAGTTGATTATGATGTGTTGGGCATTGTTTTTGAATTTTGATGTTGGGCTCTTTGTTAGTAGCACCATTGTTAGCTATTTGGTCAGTCAGACAGTTTTGGAAGTCTTGGAATGGTATGCAGTATCCGGGCAAATATAGCTACGAGACCATTTCAACTCAAAACGGCGTGGTTTCTAATTTTGTATTATGTTGTTAATATGTTCTCCACTGTCGGCTGGTCAGTTAGTTCCAGCTCCTTGGTTGAAGCGTAGTGAATGAATTCTGTTTGCTTTATACTTGTTGTTCTGATATAAGTGAAGCTAGGTCCAACAGTTGGCTCAGCGATAATTGATAATATTTGAAATGTATTCATAGCTTTTTTATTTTGGGAGTCGTAGCTCCCTGTCCTTTAGTCTACTATTGGAACTTTAAGCTTTGCGTAGCCTTATTTAATGGTTTGAGTAAAAAATAGAAGAAGTTGTAATTGAGGTCGTGAATAAAGGAGTTTCAATCAAAGTCCAGTTAAGTTAGTTGTAGTGTTGCACTGCATCAACTTGCATTATATGATAGGTGGTTGATTTGATATAGGTTTGACATCACTACGTGTAGATGATACTGTGTATGAAAATTTACTGGGCAGTGATTTTGGTTTTGCACTCTTAGCACTAATTGGGGTAGGTAGGTGGTGATGTTACAACCGTCCAGTCTCATCTTCAGGCTGGAATGTGTGTTCAATGTTCATGCACATCTCGTAGTGTAACGTGAGATTTTGGCGTCAACTTTGGTTTATTACCCCAATGCTTGATGAAGAAACTTCACCGATTTTAATGCATAGAAAGTCACAACAATGTCATGAATGGCATGTGAATAAAGTTGCATGAATGCGTATGTATATCATATATATCACTTCCATAGCGGATAGTTTTTTTGGTCGCTTCAGCTCTTTGACCACTGAGCTGCTCGGAGACAGTTTTGTACAACTTTTGAATCGAGACTGGCACATGGCCAAGATTTAATAAGTTAACATTTAATGAAGAATCTATTCTAAGCATACAACATTAACAGAAAGATGTTATTAAATTGGCAGCATATCAGTTATAATTTAAGATAAAAGCTTTTGTATTATCGAGTTCTTTGAAAACTGTTGAGGCAGCTACGGAGCAGCGCATAGTGCAGCGTGTTAGGTTTCAATTGATTATCTACTGTTTGACGATTGAAGTAAGTCTTTGTTGTAGAGCCATCATATTGTGCTGACCAACGGTTCAACTTGCTTGTAAGCTAGATTTAGAATATTGTAATTCTAGGGAGTTGTGATTCAGTTTGTGTACATATAACTTTGTTGCACCCAATGATGTGCATGTGGGCAATCTAATTATTGGCACTTCTTTTTATATCGAATTTTGCGGCTCCTTTTCAATTTCCATCAGCTGTTGAGTTAGTCATAAATTATATTGTTCCGCAGGTTAGCTGGTTTTCTATTCACATCTAAAGAATAACTGCTACTACTGCTTCATTAGCCTAGGATATGACTGGGTAGCACAATGCATGACGCTCCACTGCAGGTCTAGAGATAAGTAAGAATATTATCATGGGTACATACTGTCCATGTATTTGGATCATTTCTGCTAAATAGAAGCTGAGATTTGACACCAAAATTTCTACAATGACTGCGTAGGGAGTGCAGGGACTGCCTTGGTGCTGTTCGTTCACCCTCTCTGAGCTTTGGTAACTTGATTAACTTTGGGTGCTTTGTGTCTGTGCCATGTATTAGCTTGTTGATTTGTGTTACATCTGTTACTTATGGTCACTTCTCAAAGGGGTTACATGCCAATACGATGTAACAGATGGAGGAACATTCTCTTAGAAGTTGATGTGTACTTGATTAGGTTTTGATAGTTCTTTATCCTAACTAAACACATTCTTTGCTGATGGGTTGGCGGGATTTTGTCAATTATGTGGCCTTGCTTGTAGAGGCTGTTTGTTGAGGCTGCAACCATCTGTCACACACACACACAAGACGGTTGGAGCCCTCAAACTTAGAGTCTGAAGCCGTTGACTGATAAGCTGACAGTGGAATCGAGATACTATTTGGCCTGCGTATCACTCCTTCTCTCAATGAAATGAGTTGTTAAATTGTACACAGCACTGATTCTCGTTACTCAAAGACACCAATGCAGTCACTTTGCCATGAGTTGAGCAATGTCTGCTCAGACACTGGATTTTATGTCCATTCATATTGCAATGCCATGAACTGATGTGAGTCATTATTTTTTGCTGTTGATGACTGATCATCACTTTGCTATCCTAGACTCCTTAGTGTTGGAATCACTGTCAGGTGAAACAGTAACTGTTTTCATTCTAGAGAGTTCAACTGATGAACCCTCATATATCCCTCTGGGAACTCTATGGATATAGTAAATTGTGTTGGATAGGGATAGAACAAACTGCCAATTAAATATTCATTTGCCGAAATGCTAATTGCTTTTCAAGAGTATTATGAATGCTGATAAAAACTCTACTCAATAATGGTTTGCATGCAAATCAGTTACAAATTTAAATAGCTGAATGTTTCATTGGGGTGTGCCCTGTTCGTTATCCATGGATATTGACATTGAGTTCTGATTCTGACTCCCCAATATTAGCCTGTGTTCTAAATAAGGCCTTTTCTAACTTCTGGAGACTTTTAGACTTGCCACAACAGCTCCAGGTCGTTCAGCTTCTCACATGCTAAAGAGCAACATAACCGTTATTCACTAATCAACTTGGTAATTGTGGTCTATTTCTGCATTATTTTGTTTCTATCCCACTGCCAGATTGATTTGATAGATTGCTTCCACGTCCTGGCAGTGTGTGCTGTAGGTATTCATTGCCTATGCTGATTTTATTGAGGTTAGAGGTGAGTAAGCTTTTAGAGTAAAGTGGCTGTTTCTCACATTCTTATCATAGAGCTTGTAGATTGGTAGTTAGTTGTAGAGCTAACTACGGGCTTGGGTATGTAGATGCATACCTTTGGCAATAAACTTGGAGCCTGGGCAGGCTTCCTGCGGTTGGGTATGGGTGCACAACAAGTCTACCCAGGTTAATCCGTATCACGGGCAATGGATTTAGAGCCAATAGGTTCGAGTTTGTCGACTCAATATGGAGTAACACAAACAAAATTTTATTCCATTGCTGTCAGCAATAGAAAGCACAATGATTGGCCCTATGACGCTCACTGATTGGACTTTCACTTTTGTCGTTGCCTTTCTGGCACTAGCAGCAGAACCTGCTGCCATGTGCCAATTTCCTTATGTCAGTGCATTGAACAACACTGATTGTTTGAATACGACTTGTGTTCAAGTTTACTTTTTTCTTCTGGCTTACAAAGTTTCACGACCCTCTCAAAAGAAATTCATTCGATAATTAAACAGCACAAACAATAGGGTGCAAGTGCTGACCTGTGGCATTCAATTTCAAATTTCATTACGCATTCAAAAGTGAAGTGTGAACTTTATAATGAGATTGCTGTCAGGCATTATAGCCTTTAAGTTGGATAAACTGAAAGCTCCACTGGAATCAGGAAACCGGCTGGGTTTGTGTGTACATAAGCCTAGATAGTGTAGTGTTGTCAGTGGTAATAGCAGTTCCATCTCCTTGTGATTTAAATTGCATCCTCCTCGTTGTGGCTGATTTATTAAATTACGATACTGACTGAGTGCAACTGCACATCAAATTTAGAATACTCCGCATTTAGAATGCACAAAGCTATTTGACATTGCAAAGACAATCAAAATAGATGTTGCTTTAGAGACACAGATAAATCATTTTGTCATGATTTGTCATCTACCATCATTCTAAGCCTTGCTTCACCTCTACATAACTACTGCATCCGCGTTTTTTTCTTCTGCTCCTTGCCTGGAGACAGAGTTGGTGCAGGTCGGTGACCCAGTTCCATCTGGCAATGATTACAGCCTAGCATTTCTATGGCTTTGTTTGATTCGCACATTGGTGATATCTTGTCCATTCATCAGATAAGAAATCTCGACACATTCATAAATCATTTCAGTCAATACAGTGAGCTGAAAAATTATATGGGTGACATTATTGAATACGCATTAGTGTGCATCCCGTTTAGCTATTATAGTCCTATTAATGTAATAGTGACTGATTGATCTCGATGTTGTATTGCAGATTAGACTGTGCGTGTGCAGTAGTGTTTGAGGAGAGGAGGAAAGGAAAGAGCGGCTTTCATAGCAGGGAATCATTCTAGATTGAGAGGTGTCAAGTAGATGAAATAAAGCATTGCATGATCACTAAGACTGTTAATCATTTGTGCTTTGACTCGTAAAAGGAAAAACAGATTTATTATTAGAATTGTTGAACTGGAGTAAATTTAACTTGTCCTGCTCAGTCACACAGAGAGGAACATTAGCCGCTGGAAAATATGGGTAAAGGAAACAGTAAACTAAAGCCGGAGATCTTGAGCGATTTGAAGGACCAAACTTCATTCAATGAGGAAGAAATTACTGAGTGGTACAAGGGATTCCTCAAAGACTGTCCCTCCGGTCATTTGTCTGTCGACGAATTCAAGAAGATCTATGGCAACTTCTTCCCGTATGGTGATGCTTCCAAGTTCGCCGAGCACGTTTTCCGTACGTTTGATGCAAATGGAGATGGAACTATTGACTTTAGAGAGTTCATCTGTGCACTTAGCGTAACGTCAAGAGGTCAGCTGGAACAAAAATTGAAGTGGGCGTTTAGTATGTACGACCTGGACGGAAACGGATTTATATCTAAAGCTGAGATGTTGGAAATCGTACAGGTTAGTGATTTAAATATCCTGAATAGGATTAACCGTAGTGCAGGACAAGAAAATGCATAGCATGGGCAGCTGGGTTTTGCAAGTATCTGTGCCCATTGTCTTTACAGCGCCGAAGTTCAGTGGTCTGTTTGTCAGTCTTTGTGAGTCTTCGGCAAAATATCTTTCTTCAAGCATTCATGCCCTTGCTGGCAAACCCCAATATGTGCATGGTAGCAGGATAACAATGGTATCAGGTCAACTGTTTTAAGTAGTGGTCAATTCCGCTCTTCAAAGCAGCAATCACAGTCAGATCATTGGGCTGGTTATTCATGACATAGGAATGCAGCAATGAGGATGTGTGGTCTGTTTTTTGGCAGCTGTGAATAAGACATACATGTAAGTGGTCTATGTGAGCTCATAAATCTTTGAGGTCTGGTCTGGGAGCATCTGTGGTCTGCTGAAAGTCAATTGTTGCATCAAAAAGCTACATCCAAAGCACAGAAACTAAATACCCAGCGTGTTTAGTGCATCTAACGCATGAAGCTGTTTCTCAATCTACTGGGCTACTTCCCAGACAAAAATGGGTTTTTCTGTGAAAAACCCATTTTTGTCCAAGCCACGTCAGTCGAATGATTTGGCTTCGTGCTATTGTTAACTGAGGCAGTATCTATTTTTAGAATCCAGTATGAGTTTGTTACGGTATTGTCAGGTACACATCAGAAACTCACTGGCGTTCATTCTTATCAGGCAGCGCAAATTACAAACCAAATAATAGACTGTTTACCATACTGCCGGTGCGATAAACATTGAAAAGTCCTGGGGGATCATCTTACCGTGTATCTCTATTTGTAGTTGATTAGAGTGAAACGCTTTTTATATTGTCATGTTTAGATATGCCGAAATCACCGATATTAGTTAGATGAGAGAAAGCGCTTCCATTTTTGTGTGCTTTATTGGCACAGACAACTAGGAAGGATTAGTCAGGAAAACAGTGGTAAACTTTGGTGTTGGTATGGCCAACATATCATTTGCGATAGCATCATGTAATAGGCGTAGCAATGAACCCAGTATAAACCAAGAATTAGCACTATTACAACAGGTCATTAATCTGAACTGCTAAATTTGATTTATCGATAGTATACTATAGGATAGTATAGGCCCACCTGCTAATATAGCAACACACATTTGTGACTCTGTATACCCAAATATCATAGTTTTCATGAATTGGGTGATTTATACTTAATTTTGAAGCCTGGCTGTTCAGGCTGTCCTTGAAGAGTACCGGCAAGGGAGTGGGTGAGATTGGGTATGGAAGGTTGTGGGTTTTAATCATACTACATTCGGGAAGCACATATTTAGTGCTTAATAACAATTATAAACACTCTTTTTTACACTGCAATTATGTAGCAGCAGCTCCGCAAGCACATAAGTTTTCAAATGCCTACCAGTCCTCAAATAACTCATCCCTACCCATGCATCCCCCTACACATGTGGCAGGACTTTGGTAGGCTAATTGTAATATTGTGCATTATAGCGATAAGTGAATTTATTGTGCCATTATTGTTGAGCATGGGTGTGAACCGGGGAGAAATATTTCTCAATTAGTTCATGGATGGTGGCAAAGAATGTTGAAAATGTTAATAACTATTCATGTTTTGTCAAATCTACAACTCCCGTACGTAACATGGATAGCTATTGTACCGGGCCAAGCAAGCATTGCAGTCAGTCAGCGTTTTACCTCGCTTTCTGGCAACTGATAAATTGGGAGAGTTGTACAAGCCAACTCTTGATCAGTTTGTAGCGTATTCAATGAATAGATTGTCAATTAGGCTACTGTAACCTGTAACTGTGTATGCCTACAGGTAGGCTACAAACACACGCGCAGAGAGGAGTAAGCTCCTAATTTTCTTTTCTATTTTGAGCATCACCATGATAAGATCTGACGCTAGAATGCTGCTTATGGCTTATCCGACCCAAACCGCGCCAGGCTTGGTTGGGTTTCCCCATTGCACTGCAGACTTTTAGTGACTCACGGTCATTGCAATAAGCAACCATCCCTTCCTGTCTCATAGAGTTGTCGAGATTCTTGCACGATATATGCTACTACCTGGTAGGCTAATATCATGTGTGGGTGATGTTGATTGCAAAAAGAAATTATAATTACCATACTGATTATGGTGTTCATTTTGGAGGTAGACGCTAGATAAATATTGCAACTAAATCCCAATGCCAAAAAGCTTGGTGAAAATACCTTGTACCCTGATCAAGGCATTGATCGATGAAAATAAAGTTAATATCTATCTATCTATCTATCTATCATTTATAAACATGTTATATCATAATATCATCTATGATATAGATTTCTGTGGCATAAACCTTCACTCTTATTATAATATGATCTGACCTGACGAATTCATCGAACTGTTGCTGATATGACCAGGCCACCCTCTACTCGTGTTGTTTCACATCACAACAGAATGCTGTCTGTCTGAATATACTACTATCATGCTGTCAAATTAAGCTAATTTGATATGATGATGCTGTAATTTATGGATTAATTAGCCATTCCTATCAACACAATGATGCAGACAGCGAACACACAAAGTGAAGTGCCTTTGTGGATTAATCAAAACACTGTAACATTTTTGATCTTGAAAGTACATAGAATGAACAACATTGTTATGATAGTGTTTAACATGATACTGATATAAGCAATTGATGGGTGTATAAGATATGAAGCTCTTGCTGCGCTGCCCCCTACGCTCTACGTCTTTGGTTACATGGTTACGTGATATTGCGGGATATAACTTTTAAGGTCAAGATATTGTACCTTGAGATCAATGGCATGTTGACCACATACAAGTCACGAGATCTGGGAGAGGAATCCATTGAAAAGATTTCAAAATGGCAGATTTTTTTCAAAAAATGTTCTAAGATATACGGGCAATTCACCCTAATGAGTCAAAGACTCAAAAGCCAATCATATTTTTGATGTAGGCGTACTCTTTCACTGTCAATAATTTGGTTATTTTTGTCAAAACCTGAAAAATTCTTAAAATCTAGTTATTCGGATTGTCAACCAGACAAAATCTAAATTCTTCAATTGTTGTAGGCTGGACTGTCTTTTCTTTTTATGCAGTTCATCATAGTTGGTCTCTGACCAATTTTTACTATGTTTCTGGTTCTGACCTTTGATGAGAATGGCGAGCCACAAATAACAGCTTGTGGCTCGTGTTGCGAGCAATGCTACTATCTACTTCTTATCTTGAATACATCATCCAGACACACCCACTGACACACTGTTAAATTTGATAAGCCAATTTCAGGCCCATCAATATCGGACCCCTCCGCCACACGCAGACACAAATTCTGGGGCTTTTCATAGTTTGAACATGTGAATGGTTGTACTCTGCACATACCCTACACACAAAAAGTATTCATCAGCACTAATTTTCGCCATTTTCGCTAGTTGAGGTAGCTAATTTTAAAAATAGCTAATTTCACCCTATTTTTACATATGTTATAGTGGAGGGAGACCAAAGTAGCTAACATAAAATTAGCTAATTTGCCTGATAAACTCAAAAGTGAGAAACTTTTTACTAGCTAAAATTAATGTGTCTAGGGTATCAAGTAGCCAGAGTACTGAATACTATAGGTCCAGAGATATACTTTGTCAGTGCTGTGCCGGTGTCAGTTTTGGAAGGATTATCTCAAAATAAGTTATGCATGGCAATGGAATGATCTGTTTTTTTCAATCTATCTTTTTCGACGTAATGGTTCCTGGAAATCATGCTGGCGACTCGATGCTATGAAATCCTTGCGCTGAATTTCAATACCACCAGTGCAGGCTAGCAAACAGGAGATAATGTTATGAATATTCATTAGCAATCTGCCCCACCGGCTTGTTTTAATGAATTTTAATAGGAATTCCCGCTATAATATTGAATTCATCATTTCACTCATGGCCGCAGCGAACAGTAGCTCTCGGTTCTGGTGTTTAGATTTACGTCACCTGTGCGATAAAAATAGAAGTTACTGTACAAGTGATTGAATTGATAACTGACCACAATATATCGCTTACTGAAGACGCATGTTTAGTACTTGCATTGAAAATAACCAACATTCGCTCAATGTTTATTATTAGTAACTTGGTACTATCCATCTTAGAGATCAGAAGAAATGACAAGTATTTTATTCTATTAAATACTACATTGGTGTCATAAATATAAGTGCCATGTCACTAAATCCCAATGCCATTGCTCACCATATGGATGTACTTTACTACCATATCAATCAAGGTATCAAAGATCATGCGGACTGCCACTAAATTTTGGAGGAACTGGTATCCCAGTAGGTTGTTCAAAGCTATATGGTGTAAAATCTGTGATCAAAACTGTCTCTGTCTGAAAATGCAGGACCGCCAAAGTGTAGATGTGTCCACAGCTACCTGTAATGGCGCTAAAAAGTATGAGTGATACGCACAGCACCTATTGTGGTTGGCTGTGTGCTGTGCCATGAATACTCTGATTTTGTAACTACCGGTACCGCTAGTTTGATGTGTTTTTCTTTCTTTGCTGCAGGCAATATACAAGATGGTTGGCTCAGTAATGAAGATGCCTGAAGACGAATCAACACCAGAGAAGAGGGTTGATAAGATATTCAGACAGATGGATAAGAACGCCGACGGAAAACTCTCATTCGCTGAATTCCTCGATGGAGCTAAAAGCGACCCCTCTATTGTCCGATTGCTCCAATGCGACCCCTCGAGCCAATCTGATTGACCATGAGTTGCAGTAGTATTTGATGATTACCCATAATGCATTCAACATCAAAATCACTTATGATTCACAATTTAGTCAGGGAGTGCAACAGCCATCCAACCTTAATTTGCAATTTTTAATATCCTCCCTTTTCCAAATATGTGGTTGTACAGTCAGGGTATTAGGGGCTGGACCCCCAATTTCCAGATCAGTTTTCTTCTTTGTGACCCTTATTGCTTTGAAACATCGTTTTGTTTACCGCATATAATGTTTCAATACCTACGCGATGTGTACTAGACTTAGATTGATGTAACATTTTTTTTATGAATTTGCACGGCCTCTCTCAATGCCAGTATGTTTTTTATTCAGCTGATTTGCTTAATATGGTGTATGTAAAGATGTACCGTGCAGCCGAAATCTCAATTTTTTCCTGATTCCCGACACACCATGGTTTTGATATCTTGTACTTCTATAATAATCTATTTTATAAGAAAAACTAAGATTTGTATAATGCTTTATTATGCACCAATGGTATGAGGCATAACACATGTAGTAAGCCAATTGAATCCCTCTAGTAAATGCCGGTTTTCTCATTTTTTTGTGTCCATGACACTTCATCATTAGAATACATGGATGAGAAGTGGTGTTCCCTTTCAATGATGATACAATTTTGATCATAATTTATAAGGTGGGAGTCTTCAATGATGATACAATTTTGATCATAATTTATAAGGTGGAGTCTTCTCGTGTCATCTCATTTTCAAGCCCACTGTTGCCACACATTATACATGTAGTTGTACGTCGTCAGTAGTCCGATAACAGATATATGCAATATCAACCCAGTCTAGACAGATGTGTATGTTGGATGGTCGCGTTCAGACCTTTGTCCAGTTTACTATTGACCTTGAGCAAGTCGCCATGATTATTTATCGTTTTTGTCAACTTTTTTTGGCTCAGATACCAGGAGTTTTGTACACCCATCAAAGAGGAGACAACTCTATTTATATTGCTCGATCGATTTGCATCCTTGATTTGATGCACATGTCTTCAATCTTGGAAGGTTAATCAGTGCCTTTAACTGAGACTAGACAAAGTGCTAGATCATCATCAACTTTGCAGGGTGGGATTGTGGTTGTGCTCATGGCAGAATTCAAACTGCATCCGAGAATCCAAAAGCTCATCAAAGTATTGTTCATTAAGTCATGTAAAAATTGACGAAGCATGTGCATTCTATTCCACAGACTGGAAAAGTGTGTGTTGGAATCAGATCAGAATGAATCATATCAGCTCTGTGATAGAATGCATGTCGTCTTATCTCAACTCTCACTCATACCAATACTTTGTAGCTTTCAGCAGGTGAAAACACCAATTTAGTCTGCTTAGTCTTCTCCGAGTCTTCTGTACTAACAGGGTGGGTGATCCCTGCAATGCTCCATGGTACAGTCGTTTATCACAGTCATTTATTGGGATTTGTGTATCACTGAGGGAGTTATGTACACCTGCATAGAGGGAGGACAACACTGATGTTCAGCTTATCATTGAGGTGAGTTCAATTATATCGGGGAGTAAACTCCCTGATGATGACCATAATCACTCTGACAACTTCATGAAACGGCTTGTTTTAGTTTGTATATTTTGTTGGTTTGCCTATAAATTTCCTTGGTTTGAAAGTTTTTATGACTTGTCCATGTTGTTTCAAGAGCTGGCCTATGCAAGACCATGCCAGAAGACTGCACAGACTAACATCTGACCACTAGGTGTATGTAAGAGCATTTTTGCAAGCTTCCCAATCTCAGGCGTCTATTGAAATAAGTAGTGAAATTTAGGCATTTTGCTATGCATATCTTGTACACTACAAAGTGCTGTTTTGCAACGAGGGAGGTTATTACAACATCCTTATATTGCAAAAGTTGGAGTTACCTCCGCAGGCTAGCTTCCAAATTGTCATTGCTTTTAGTTATAAGATTTTAAGTTTTTCAGAGCTGCTCTTGGTTGAGATTTTGATCTTTTGAAAAAATAGACTTAGTAATAATTTATCATTATTACATCTATGGTTGGAAACCATAAAATTGATGAGTTGTCATTTCTTTTTGCTGTTTGTAAATTCCATTGCCTCAATGATGGGAAATGTAAACAAAGCTGACAATGTTAGTAAGAGGCAATGCTAGTTAGCCTCGACATGATGCCGTTGAATGCTGTCAAACTTTCCGTAGTGGTGACTTACTACTCCCTGCAAAGATTAATCAGTAGGTATATAAATAAGTTTAGACTTCGCTGCTAAAGATCCCAGTTCATCCAATTGTTCTATTGGGCTGAGTAGTAATGCTTTTACCTGATATTGGTTTGCGCTAGGGTCATTCATGTGCCTGGTCTATGCTGTTTGCTATTGTTGTGTAGACCAAATCAACCAAACCATGGCACACATTAGTTCAATGTGACTAGATATCCCATAGTCAGGTCAGAGGTAGCCTATGCTTATAGTTTGTTACTCCAAGAACCAAAGTTGCAGCCTATATATCAGTATAGGCTAGGCTCGAGGTAAGGGCCACTCAGGCTAGTTGATCAAAGCTCGTGTGTTTGTGATGTCTCAGGTGGTGTTACTGGATGTGATGTGACAGCAAACTGCAGAGGTGATGTTAATGCTCTATGTTTGGATGTCGTTGAGGATGTTGTATTCTGTGGATGCGAGACAGGATACCACCATGACGGATTTATGGGCAATGATAGCTTTGCAGTATCATCAACATTTGCGGGTTGTGCGGGTATGTTTATAGAATAAAACTGTCTACGTTTTCCCAAACCTTTTTTAGGAGTTTCCAGAATGTTGAAGTCAACTGCATGGATGTAATCTGTATCTTCCTGTATAGGGTATACTAAGTAATACAGTGTAATTGTGCGACCAGTAGTCAAGACATTATTGCTGGACCACTTACAACATTGGTTAGATAGACGATGTCTGAGTCAGATCAGATGCTTGCAGAATGATACAAGCACCATTAATTTTTTTAATGAATAAAAGAATCATAAAAATTAGTTCCGATAAATTATTTATCTAAAAATTGATTGAGTTTCAAAATTTTTATTAACTCATTAGATTGGGATGAGTGCATGATGTTGAATCACACATGTGCTTCTGACACGCTGTGTGTGAATACTGAAGGTTCGTACAGATGTGATTGCCCTCCTGGTACAGTGATGAACTCCACTTCCAACACCTGCCAAGGTATCGTATACCAACCTCCGCAGAAGCAATAATCACCAACTGGAAATTTGGCTGGTTTTGCAATTTATATTTTAGTTGCCTGAAAGAGTTGTTAAAATGCATGCAGATTGCAGTGGAATTCCCCGGTCTAACTGATATGAGTATTTATTGCTTCAGTTAAGGATTGTGTCCCTTCAACTGTATCACCTCACTCTATAAACTTGCACCTTGCATTTGTGACTGCAAGTTTGAACAAGGAGTTTGAAGGTTAACCAGGAAAAACCGAAAAATGGATAAAATTAAGTATTATCCTCTTTACACAGCACCTCCTTGCTCTTGATATCACTACACAGTAGTTTTTGTAGGAATTTGAACCAGCTACGGTATGAAAATTGTATTTTATTTTTCATTGCTCTGGATTGTTCTAACTCGGTACATATTTTCGATGGATGATCACAATCACAATATTGAGGAGTTATTTCAACATTTTAGACTACAATGAGTGTGCTGATAATCCCAGTGAGCCACCATGTATTCTCACACATGGAAGCTTTGCCCGATGTATAAATGAAGCAGCTAATGAGACAGGCAGCGCCGGATACCGCTGTGAATGTCTCCAGGGATATGCTCAGCAGATGAACGAGGTTTGCTTTGGTAAGAAATAGTAAGCCTTCCACCCAACCACCTGGCCACCCCAACCCACAAGCCCTTATATTCATATTGAAACTCCCAGATATATTCAGTCAATGAGAGCAATTATAATTTTGAGTGAGTATTAAGACAGGCTACGCCACTGGGTTTGCTAGGTGAGAGATAGTATGGCTCCTGTAAGCTCTTATTTTTAAATTGAAATTACCAGACATTCTCAGTCCATGAGATAAAATTAAAATTTTAACTGAGTATGCATGGGAATTCCATATTGTGGGATACCATTTTATACGCGATAAGTACACCTAAATTATGTAAAAATGATCTTATGGATAACTGATGTGCTGTGTTATGTTATGGATGTTACATCGATATATTTAGTTCGATAATTTTTTGTGGTTTATTGGTGTTCCTTACTCTGTGCAACTTCCTAATTTCCCATAGTACTTGGAATTATCTCCCACAGATATTAATGAGTGCCTGGTGGAGAATGATCCGTGTACAAACAGAGCCGACTCCTCATGTGTGAACAACCTTGGTTCTTATCAATGTTTGTGTAATTCAGGATACAAGTACGACAATGTCTCTCAAACTTGTCAAGGTGAGAAAAGACTCCTGTGCATGAAGATCAAAGGCAAAAACACTTCTGTGGACTAGTTTTCAGTGTACATCATCATGGCCGTAGAAAATTAAGAAAATAAAATCCAACCAGCATTTGTATCAATGTGAAGTTCAGACGTTAGAGGTGGTTACTCCATCGATATAAACTTCCAAGGATGGCCAACAGTCAGCAATTTGCGAAATATGGGCCATCCCTACGGAAAGAATGGTTTAGTTTCTTTGATCAGAACCAACAATCCTGAGCAGTCTCACACGCTGCTACAAAATCTTTTTTTCAATATTATATTTCATTGCTGGAGTTCAAAGAAAATAGACTATTATAGAAGGCAC
>ERZ1740068.288-NODE-288-length-28241-cov-19.940573_pt1 | contig 28241 bp, 45 predicted proteins | sample MGYA00581735_ERZ1740068 | MGnify/ENA primary metagenome ERZ1740068 (study PRJEB43018, sample SAMN04849740) | marine metagenome | isolation source: floating plastic debris | place: Pacific Ocean | collected 2008-08-30 | study: EMG produced TPA metagenomics...
TAAGACAAGATACGGGAAAAGGGGTTCGATTGTCAAGTGTGTGTTTACAAGTTTTTTAATTCTTAAACATCAACTACTGTTTCATCTTTTGGACCTGAGTCTTTAGATGATTCTTCACTAGTTTGTTCATCAGATTTACCGTAGGCTTGTTCACCAATTTTCATCATAGAATTAGTTAGAGAAGTCATTTTGTCCTTTAAGCCAGCTAAAACAGTTTCTGCTACAGCAGTTTCAGTATCTAATTTCTCTTTTTCTTCACGAATTTCTGAAATTAAATTTGTAATTTCAGTCTTATCCGAATCAGAAACTTTGTCACCAAATTCTTCTAATTGTTTTTCCGATTGATAACATAAAGAGTCAGCTTCATTTTTTAACTCGATTTCATCTTTACGTTTTTTATCTTGTTCAGCAAACTTTTCTGCATCATTAACCATTTGATCAATCTCAGTTTGATCTAACGTTGATGCACCTTGAATTGTAATAGATTGTTGAGTACCAGTTGCTTTATCTTTTGCTTTAACTGATAAAATACCGTTTACATCAATATCAAAGGTTACTTCAATCTGTGGTACACCACGTGGTGCTGGTGGAATACCCGATAAACGGAAGTTACCTAAACTTTTATTATCTGTCGCCAACTCACGTTCACCTTGTAAAGCATGAATTTCTACATTATTTTGATTATCGACAGCAGTAGAGAAGATTTCAGATTTTTTTGTTGGAATCGTAGTGTTACGAGGAATAATTTTAGTCATAATTCCACCAATTGTTTCAACACCTAATGATAACGGTGTAACATCTAACAATAGAATATCCGTAATATCACCAACAATTACACCACCTTGAACTGCTGCACCAATTGCTACTACTTCATCTGGGTTTACTGTTTGATTTGGTGTTTTACCTGTGAAATCTTTTACTAAATTTTGAACAGCTGGAATACGAGTAGAACCACCAACTAATACTACTTCGTCTACTTTATCTTTTTCAATCTTTGCATCACGTAAGGCATTTTCTACTGGAATACGACAACGTTTAATTAAACCATCGCATAATTCTTCAAACTTGGCACGCGATATATTTGCTTCAATATGCTTAGGACCAGTTTCATTAGCAGTAATAAATGGTAGATTAATTGAAGTTTCAGGAATTGTTGATAATTCAATTTTTGCTTTTTCACTTGCTTCAGTAATACGTTGTAATGCTTGTGGATCTTGGAATAAGTCAACGCCTTCACGAGCTCTAAAATCTTCAATAATCCAATCTACAATAATTTTGTCGAAATCATCACCACCTAATCTAGTATCACCGGAAGTTGAAAGTACTTCAAAGACTCCATCACCAACTTCTAAGACAGAAACATCAAATGTACCACCACCTAAATCAAATACTAGGATAGTTTGATTCTCTTTTTTGTCTAAACCATAAGCTAGAGATGCTGCTGTTGGTTCATTAATAATTCTTAAAACTTCTAAGCCAGCAATTTTACCTGCATCTTTTGTAGCTTGTCGTTGTGAATCATTAAAGTAAGCTGGGACAGTAATTACTGCATCTTTAATTTCTTGACCCATATATGTACTTGCATCTGCTGCAAGCTTTCTAAGAACTTGGGCTGAAATTTCTTCAGGACTAAAATCTTTATTTAGTGTTGAACACTTAATTTTAATATTCCCTTTATCATCCTCTGCAAGCTTATAAGCAACTTGTTTTGATTCAGCAGAAATTTCATTCATTTTCGAACCAATAAATCGTTTTACAGAGTAAAAAGTATTTTCTGGGTTGATAACAGCTTGTCTTTTTGCAATTTGACCAACCAGTAATTCTTCACGCTTAGTATAAGCAACAATAGATGGTGTAGTACGTAAACCTTCAGAATTTGAAATTACAGTTGGTTGACCTCCCTCAATTGTTGCAACAACAGAATTTGTTGTACCTAAATCAATACCGACAACTTTCTTGTTCATTGTTTTTAACCCCTTATGTTAATAACGAAAAGTTAAAATATTATTATTATTATTTATTTTGTTAAAAATTTAAATTTAGAGAAGTTATTTAAAGCTTAATCGTACAATCCGTAAATTAAAACTTTTTGGACAAACTTGAAAATAGCTTTTTCTCTTTATCTTATTTCACTAAGAATTATCGAATTTTATTTTCAAGCTAAAAATTATCAAATACCGACATTTAAAATTCGGTTAATAAGTATATATATTTGGAAATCGACCATATAACCCCAGAATTTATAAACTTTCTTTTAACAAATACTCTTAACTAAGAGGAGAAAAATTGTGTCAGTTGGAATACTTGGTAACAAAATTGGTATGACACAAATCTTTGATGAAGATGGTAATGTTGTTCCAGTAACAATTATCAGAGTTGGTCCATGTGTCGTAACACAAATTAAAACGGTTGAGACAGATGGATACAACGCAATTCAGCTTGGATATTGTCAAGTCCCAAAAAGAAAGTTAACAAAGCCAGAGCTTGGTCATTTAAACAAGACAAATAGCCCTGCACTTAAATATCTTAAAGAGTTTAATGTGCAAGAAATAGAAGATTTTTCTATTGGACAGGTTATTGAAGTTACAGAAGATCTTATCGGTACATCAGTAGATGTAACAGGCCGTTCAATCGGTAAAGGTTTTGCTGGTAACCAAAAACGAAATAACTTTAGACGTGGTCCGATGACTCACGGTTCAAAAAACCATAGAGCACCCGGTTCTATTGGTGCATGTGCAACTCCAGCACGTGTTTTCCCTGGGAAAAAGATGGCAGGTCATTATGGTAATGCGCAAACAACAATTTCAAATTTAAGAGTTGTGCAAGTTGATAAAAGCCAAAATTTAATGGTTTTAAAAGGTTCTATTCCAGGCAAACCTGGTAATCTTTTAACAATCAAGCCTTCATTGAAAAGTTAAATCTAATAAATAATCCTTTGAGTATAATCTATGTCTCTTAAAGAAAAATTTAGTGTTCAATGCTTAACATCAAGTGACTTTTCCCCTACAGAAGAAATTACAGTTGAATGGAATGTAGCAGGTAATTCAAAATACTTAGCTCATAAGTCTTTTGTTATTCATGAAAAGAATAAAAGACAAGGTACGCATAGTACTAAAACAAGATCTGAAGTTCGTGGTGGTGGTAAAAAACCTTGGAAGCAAAAAGGAACAGGACGAGCAAGAGCTGGTTCAAATCGTTCGCCATTATGGCGTGGTGGTGGTGTAATTTTCGGCCCAACACCAAGAACAATCAATTTAAAGTTAAATAAAAAAGAAAAAACTTTAACATTTAATACTTTGTTACACCTTAATAAAGAAAATTTAATTGTTTTAGACAATTTCTCTTGTTTTTCAAATTTAGCAAAGACAAAAGATTTTGTTAATATTTTGAAATCAATTGAAACTAAAGTTTTAAATAATAATGTTGTTTCAAATTATTTAATTTTAGCTGATACAAATGAAAATTATGAATTATTAAAACGTGTAACAAAAAATATTTCAAATGTTCATCTTGTTCAGCAAGAAAATTTAAACATTCCACTTTTGTTAAAAACAAATCAAAAAGTTATTTTAACAAAATCATTCTTTGATAAATTTAAATAAAAGTCAGTTTAAAAAAATATAATTGTGGAGCAGAAATCATGAGCAAAACTACAGCTCAATTATTGGATTTAATTAAATATCCAATTATTACTGATAAAAGTACTCGTAATTTAGAACAAAATCAGTACTCTTTTTTAGTTACAAAAAAAGCAACTAAACCTGAGATTAAAGAAGCAATCGAATTATTTTTTGATGTAAAAGTTGAAAAAGTAAACACACTTGTTCAACCATTAAAGAAAAAACGCTTAGGCCGTACATTTGGTTATAAAGCCCAGTACAAAAAAGCAATTGTTCGATTAGCTGCAGATGATAGAATTAATTTATTTGAAGAGGAATAATAAAGATGGCAATCCGTGTTTATCAATCCTACACACCTGGAACACGAAATAGAAGTGTTTCGACATTTGATACAATTACTAAATCAAAGCCTGAAAAGACATTAACTACTTCTTTTCACCGTTCAAAAGGACGAAACAATCAAGGTCGTATTACAATTCGACACAGAGGTGGAGGACATAAACGTTTATACCGTTTAATTGATTTCAAAAGAAACAAACGTGAAATCCCTGGTCTTGTTCATAGTATTGAATATGATCCAAATCGTAATGCAAGAATTGCGTTAATTCACTACATGGATGGTGAAAAACGATATATTTTAGCGCCAAGAAATTTACAAGTTGGCACAAAGATTGAAGCTGGTTCAAATGTTCCCTTTATTGTCGGTAATGCATTACCACTAAAAAACATCCCTTTAGGTACTGAGGTACACAACATTGAATTACAGCCAAATCGTGGTGGCCAAATTGTCCGTGCTGCAGGTACAAGTGCACAAATTTTAGCTAAAGAAGGCTTATTTGTTACTTTACGTCTTCCTTCTAAGGAAATCAGATTAGTTTCTCAGGATTGCTATGCCACTATTGGTCAAGTAAGTAATGAAGATTCAATTAATATTGAATTAGGAAAAGCTGGACGTAAACGTTGGTTAGGTATGAGACCTGCCGTTCGTGGTGCTGTTATGAACCCATGTGATCACCCACACGGTGGTGGTGAAGGTCGAGCTCCTGTTGGGCGTAAAAGTCCATTAACTCCATGGGGTAAAAAGGCATTAGGTGTTAAAACTCGAAATTCAAAAAAACTTACAGATGCTTACATTGTAAGACGACGTAAATAAACTCTAAAGTTAAAGGAAAATTGGATCTATGTCACGATCACTAAAAAAGGGCCCTTTTGTTGCATACCATTTATTGAAAAAAGTTGACCACCAAAATAGTTCTGGAAGTAAAGAAGTTATTAAAACATGGTCACGTTCATCAACAATCTTACCTTCAATGATAGGTCATACGATTGCGGTTTATAATGGACAACAACATATCCCTGTATTCATTTCGGATCAGCTTGTTGGTCACAAACTTGGAGAGTTTGCCCCAACAAGAACTTTTAGATCTCATATTAAAGCAGATCGAAAAACTAAAAAACGTTAAAGAAAAACAATAACATACTCAGGAAACAAATATGAGTGATAAATTAGTGGCGAAGGCTACAGCAAAATATGTTCGTATGTCTCCATCAAAAGTTCGCCGAGTACTAAAACAATTAAAATACTTAAATTATCAAGAAGCTCTAATGGTATTAGAATTTTTACCATATAGATCTTGTCTTCCAATTTGGCAAGTATTACAATCTGCTGCTGCAAATGCCCAAACGAATTTAGGGTTAAAAAAGCAAAATTTATTTATTGCAGAAGCTTATGTAGATAAAGGTCCTGTCTTAAAAAGATTCCGTTCACGTGCACAAGGCCGTGTTTACTCAATCCATAAGCATACTTGTCACATTACAATTAAAGTTCAATCAAATGAGGAATAAATAAATGGGCCGTAAAATACATCCAACCGGTTTTCGTTTAGGAATCACCAAAGAACATAAATCAAATTGGTATTCATCATACCGTTCATACGCTGATTTATTAAAGCAAGATGATCAGATTCGTAATTACATTGAAAAACACTATAGTAGTGCAAATATTTCGTTTATCGAAATTAGTAGAAAATTCAATGGAAAACAAATTCAAATTGATATTCATACTGCAAAACCATCAAATATTATTGGTCGAGGCGGTTCTGGTATTCAAACATTGTCTCAAAATCTGAAAAAATTTGCAGATACAGATACAATTTTTCAGTTAAATATTATTGAAATTAAAAATCCTTTCTGTGATGCAAATCTTTTAGCAAATTCAATTTGTTACGATTTAGAAAATCGTGTTTCGTTTAAACGTGCTATGCAAAATGCAACATCAAAAATTGATAAAAATATCGTTAAAGGTATTAAAGTTCAAGTTGCTGGTCGTTTAAATGGTGCAGAAATTGCTCGAAGTGAATGGTTCCGTGAAGGTCGTGTTCCATTGCAAACTTTACGTGCAGACATTGACTATTCTGCACAAACAGCTTTAACAATCTATGGTATTTTAGGTGTTAAGGTTTGGTTATTCAAAGGTGAAGTTTTATAAAACTTTAATTACCTTTGTTTATTTTCATTAGAAAAATATTAAAAAGATATGCTTATTCCAAAGAGAACAAAATTTCGAAAGCAACAACGTGGTCGTTTAAAAGGGAAAGCAACTCGTGGTAATAAAATTTGTTTTGGCGATTATGCTATTCAAGCTTTAGAACCTACATGGATTACTTCACGTCAAATTGAAGCGACTCGTCGAACAATTACTCGTTATACAAAACGTGGTGGTAAGCTTTGGATCAATGTTTTTCCGGATAAACCTGTTACAGCTCGTGCTGCTGAATCTAGAATGGGTTCTGGTAAAGGTGCTCCAGATTATTGGGTTGCTGTGGTTAAACCTGGAAAAATTTTATTTGAACTTGCAGGCGTTCCTGAAGAACTTGCAATTGATGCATTAAAGACAGCGGCATATAAACTACCTGTTAAGGTAAAAGTTTTGCGTCGTTCAGATCAAAATTAAAAAATTAGAACTTCTTCATATGGCACTACCAAAAATGAGTGATTTAATTTCAAAGTTTGATACATTAGAATCGATCGAGCAAGAAATTATCACATTAAAGAAAGAATTAGCGACACTTCGCTTAAAAAAAGCAACGCGTAAAGCTTTTAAATCACATGAATTTAAATTTACGCGACGTAAAATTGCTCAGCTAAATTTATTAAAAACTGAAGAAAAGTTTTTAACAACAAATCCTTCTTAAATTTTAAAAAAAAATATTCAATTAAAGAATAATCAAATTAAATGAGTGTAAAAAAACAAGTTGGTACTGTTGTAAGTACTAAAATGCAAAAAACAATTGTTGTAATGGTGGAAAAACGTTACAAACATCCTTTCTATGCTAAGACAATTGTTAAAAGAAAACGCTATATGGCTCATGATGAAGAACAAGCTTCTTCTTTAGGTGATCGTGTTTTAATTGAAGAAACACGTCCTTTAAGCAAAAACAAATGTTGGATGCTAAAAAATATAATTAAAAATTAAGATATTAAATAAGGTGTAAAATGATTCAACCTCAAACTTATCTTACAGTAGCCGATAACACTGGTGCAAAAAAATTAATGTGTATTAAGGTTTTAGGTGGGCGACGTAAAGTAGCACGCGTTGGTGATGTTATTATTGGTGTTGTAAAAGATTCAACTCCAAATATGCCAGTTAAAAAATCTGATGTTGTTCGAGCAGTAGTTGTGCGCACAAAAGCAAACATTTCAAGAGCGAATGGCATGAGCATTAAATTTGATGAAAATGCAGCAGTAATTATTAACACAGAAAATAATCCACGTGGTACACGTGTGTTTGGTCCCATCGCACGTGAAATTCGTGATAAAAACTTCACGAAAATCGTTTCATTAGCACCTGAGGTATTGTAAGATGAAAAAACAAAAAACAAAAACATCTTTAAAAATTGGAAGTGTTGTTAAAGTTTTAACTGGTAAAGATAAAGGAAAAAGTGGAAAAATTTTATCTTTATTCCCTAAAGCAAATAAAGTTTTAGTGCAAGGAATTAATGTAAAGTTTCGCCATGTTAAGCCAACCTCGAAAGATAAAAAAGGTGAAATTAAACAAATTGAGTTACCAATTCATTGCTCAAATGTAAAAACTATAGATTAAGACTAAAAATTTATGACATTAAAAGAAATTTATAAAGATCATGTTGTAGAAAAACTACAAGGTGAATTTAACTATGGAAATTGTCATGAAATTCCAAAATTAGTGAAAATTAATGTAAACCGTGGATTAGGGATGGATGCTGCCAATAAATCTATTCTCCAATCTACAGTTGATGAATTTCGTGTAATTACCGGACAACAACCCGTAGTCCGTTTAGCTAAAAAGTCAATTGCTGGTTTTAAAATTCGTGAAGCAATGCCTTTAGGGGTTTGTGTCACTTTACGTAGCGAATATATGTATGCTTTTTTAGAAAGATTAATTAAGATCGTTTTACCTCGTGTTCGTGATTTCCGTGGTTTAGACCCATTTGCATTTGATGGTCGAGGAAATTACAACCTAGGCTTAACAGAACAATTAATTTTTCCGGAAATTAATTATGAAAAAATTGATAAAACTCGTGGTTTCAACATTACAATTGTAACAACTGCAAAGACTAATGAAGAAGGCTACATGTTATTAAAAGAACTTGGTTTCCCTTTTGCGAAAAAGGATGAAAACTAGTTAAATTGAGAATATTATAAAGAGAGAAATTGTGGTAACAACAGATACTATTGCTGATATGTTAACTCGTATTCGTAATGCGAATCTTGTAAAACATCAAATTGTTCAAGTTCCATCAACTAAAATTACTGTTGCGATTGCAAAAGTATTAAAGGATGAAGGTTTTATTGCTGATTTTGATATTTTTAAAGATGATAATGGATTCCCTCTACTAATACTTTCGTTAAAGTATAAGGGTCGAAAACGACAATCCGTTCTAACAAATTTAAAACGTATCAGCAAGCCTGGACTGAGAATTTATTCAGGCTATCGACATTTACCTAGCGTTTTTACAAACACAGGGATTGCAATTGTGTCAACTTCTAAAGGAGTTATGACAGAAAAACAAGCAAAACAACAAAAAGTCGGTGGTGAAATTCTTTGTTATGTTTGGTAAAAATTAATAAATAATTTAAAAACTAAAAGGATTAATATGTCACGAATTGGAAATTTACCAATTTCAATTCCCGATAAGGTAACAGTAGCTTCAAATAATGAAAATACTATTACTGTTAAAGGAAATTTTGGTGAACTACAAGAAACATACCCCTCAAGTGATTTAACAGTTGAGATTCAAGATTCAAAAATTATTGTTCAACCAAAATCAAAAAAGAGTCGTGCACTTCAAGGTCTATTTAGAACACTAATCAACAATATGATTATTGGTGTAAGTGAACGCTTTGAAAAAGTACTTGAAATTAATGGTGTTGGTTATAGAGCACAAGTAAAAGGTAAAGAATTAACTTTAAGTTTAGGTTATAGTCATCCTGTAATTTTTACTATTCCTGAAAACATGGAAGTTAAAGTAGAAGGTAATATTATGACTATTACTGGAATTTCAAAACAAGAAGTTGGTTTATTTGCTGCTAATGTGCGTAGTAAGCGACCACCTGAACCATATAAAGGTAAAGGAATTAAGTACAAAGATGAGACAATTCTTAGAAAAGTAGGTAAAGCTGGTAAAAAATAATATATGAAAGTAAAACAAGTTATTCAAGGTACAAGTCAAAAGCCTAGGTTATCCGTTTTTCGTTCAAATAATAATATTTATGTTCAAGCTATTAACGATCAAGAAGGTAAAACCTTATTAGCTTATTCATCGTTGAATGTAGAAATGAAAGATCTAGGAAAAAACAGTAAGTCATGTGATATGGCTTCAGAAGTAGGTCGTACATTTGGGCAAAAATTATTAGAAAAAGGTATAAACCAAGCTATTTTTGATAAAGGAAATCGTCTATATCATGGCCGTATTAAAGCATTAGCTGATGGTATCCGTGAGTCGGGCATTGTTTTTTAAAATATTAAATCATCAAAATAAAAATATATGAGTGAAAAACGAGAAAATCGTCGCCGTCGTGACTCAAGAAGAACACAACCACCTGTAAAGTGGGTTGAAAAAGTAATTGAGGTTAATCGCGTAACAAAAGTTATTAAAGGTGGTAAAAAATTAAGTTTTCGTGTTGTTGTCGTAATTGGAAATAATTTAGGAAAAGTCGGAGTTGGTATTGCAAAAGCTGATGACGTAACTAAAGCAGTTCAAAAAGCAATCAATAATGGTCGAAAAAATCTAATTATTATTCCTTTAACAAATAATAAAACTATTCCACACTTAACTATTGGTCGTTTTGGAGCTTCAAATGTAATTATCCGTCCGGCAGCGCCTGGTTCTGGTGTAATTGCTGGTGGCTCAAGTCGAATTGTATTAGAAGCTGCTGGAATTCAAAATATTTTAGCAAAACGTTTAGGTTCGAATAATTTATTAAATAATGCACAGGCTACAATTGATGCATTAAAGAATTTACGTACATTAAAACAGATTGCAAAACAACGTGATTTATCGCTAACACATTTTTATAATTAAATAAATAGTTTATCAAAGTAAATCATTTTATGAATTCAACTCAAACAAAATCAACGAGTTCAGAAGTTGAAATTCGTAATCGTTTAATAATTACTTTATTAGCGATTTTTTTATATCACCTAGGGACATTTATTCCAGTGCCTGGGATTGATACAAAATTTTTATTTGAAGCTTCGAAAACTAATCCTACGTTATCAGGTTTATTAAACACTGTTTCTGGGGGTGGTTTTTTAAGGTTTGGTCTATTCACATTGGGTATTTTGCCATACATTAATGCTTCAATTATTATTCAACTTCTAACAAATGTTTTTCCTCAATTAAAAAAATTACAAAAAGAGGAAGGTGAATTAGGACGTCAAAAGTTAAATCAAATAACAAGAATTGCAACTGTTTTTTGGGCAATTGTTCAAAGTTTAAATATTGTTTTAGCATTAAAACCATTTATCTTTAACTTAAACCTTTCTGTAGCAATTAGTGTAGTCATTTGCTTAACTTCTGGCTCAATGGTTTCTTTATGGCTAAGTGAAATTATTACTGAAAAAGGAATTGGAAACGGTGCATCATTATTCATTGTTGTTAATATACTTTCAAATATTCCAGAATTAATAATAAAAAATTGGAATTTAACTTCTTTTTCAGCAGTTACTATTCTAGGAACTTTAATTTTATTTTTAATTGCAATGGTAGGGATTATTGTTCTGCAAGAAGGAATTCGATTTATTCCGATTGTTTCTGCGCAACAATTAACTAAAACAATTGCTTTGCCTAAAGATAGTATGTTTATTCCGTTTAAAATGAATACAGCTGGTGTCTTACCTGTTGTAATTGCCTCTTCAGTGTTAGTTGTTGGTTCAACTGTTTTAAGTTTCCAACCGTTTCAAGCGATTTCATCAGTTTTTTCAAGTTTACCTTCTACGGGAGTTAAAATTTTTTCAAGTTTCTGTTTCTTCTTACTGATTGTTGGAAGCACTTGTTTTTATTCAACAATTTTGTTAGATCCAAAAGAAATTTCGAAAGATCTGAAAAAGACTGCAACTAGTATTGTTGGAGTTAAACCTGGTGAAGAAACATCAATATATTTAGAAAATACATTGTTTCGATTAAATCTTATGGGTGGATTAATACTTGGAATTTTAATTTTATTACCCAATTTAGCCGAAAGTTTCTTTGGTGTTCAATCATTGAAAAATTTTGGTATTACATCTTTAATGATTTTAATGGGTGCAATTCTAGATGCTGTTCAAGAGATTCGTTCAATCTATTTTTCAAATAAACAAATTTAAAAAGTTTTCAAGGAGGCTTTATGAAAGTTCGCCCATCAGTAAAAAAAATGTGTGAGAAATGCCGTGTAATCAAAAGACATGGAAAAGTTTTAGTAATTTGTACAAATCCAAAACATAAACAAAGACAAGGATAAATTTTTATGGTCAGATTGGTAGGTGTAGATTTACCACGTGATAAGAGAATTGAATACGCTTTAACATATATCTTTGGTATTGGAATTCATACATCACGTCTTATTCTACAAAAAGCGAATATTAACTTTGATATTCGAACAAAAGATTTAAATGAAGAACAAGTTGGTGCTTTAAGAACCGTAATCGAAGAAGAATTTCGTGTTGAAGGTGATTTAAGACGCCAAAATGTAATGGACATCAAGCGTTTAATGGAAATTCGTTCTGTCCGTGGTCGTCGTCATAAAGCAGGTTTACCTGTTAGAGGACAAAGAACACGAACAAATTCACGTACAAAGCGTCGAAATTAATAAGTAGGTTAAAAATATGCGTGTAAAATCAAGAAAAACAAAAAAAGTAAAAAGAAATATTGTTGCTGGTGTAGTTCATATTCATTCAACTTTCAATAATACAATTGTTACAGTAACAGATTTGAATGGTAACACACTAGCTTACTCATCAGCAGGTGCTAATGGCTTTAAAGGAACGCGAAAAGCAACACCTTTTGCTGCTCAAATTGCAGCTGAAAATGCAATTACAAAAGCTCTAGATGATGGGTTAAAAAAAGTTGAAATTGTGGTAAAAGGTCAAGGTGTAGGCCGTGAAACAGCAATTCGTGCTATTCAAAAAATGGGATTACGTATTATTACTATTAAAGATGTAACAGCAGTTCCACACAATGGCTGCCGTCCACCTAAAAAACGTCGAGTTTAATTAAAATAATTTATTTAGCTATGAACCAATTCCAAATTGAGTGTCTGGAATCTTCAACTTTTTCGACTACTAATCATTTTGCACGCTTTTCAATTGGTCCTTTAGATCCTGGACAAGGAATTACTTTAGGTAATTCATTACGTCGCGTTATGTTAAGTGAGTTAAGAGCAAGTGCAATTACAACAATTAGAATTTCAGGTATTCAGCATGAATTTTCTAATTTGAAAGGTATTCGCGAAGATATTTTAGAAATTTTGTTAAATGTCAAAGAAATTGTTTTTGAAGGTTTAACAGAAACTTTAGCACATAGTTTTGTTAAAGTAAAAGGTCCTTGTGTTATTACTGCACAAGATCTACAGTTACCAAATGGATTAAAAATTGTAAATCCAAATCAATACATTGCTACGTTATCAACAACTGATACATTAGAAATGGAGCTTGGAATTGAAACTGGAAAAGGGTATAATTTAGTTGAAAATCGGGTAACAAATGATTTTGTTGATGCCTTAGATGTGGATGCTATTTTCATGCCTGTTCGTAAGGTTAGTTATGAAGTTGAAACTTTAACAATTCCAGAAGATCAAGCCCGTGAACATTTAATTATGGACATTACAACAAATGGAAGCCTTACGCCAGAAGAAAGTATTGTTCAAGCTAGTCAACATTTAATTAAATTATTAACCCCATTAACTAACCCAAATTTACTCAATTCTAATGAGCAAACAGAAGAAATTCAGTTTGAAAATGTAAAAATTGAAGATTTAAATTTATCAGTTCGAGCTTATAATTGCCTTAAAAGAGCTGAAATAAATAATGTTTTAGATTTAGTAAATTATCCTCCAGAAAATTTACGCAACTTAAAAAATCTTGGACAAAAATCAATAGATGAAATTCAAGAAATTCTTGTTAATCAATTTTCCATTTCATTAGAAGAAGATTCTTAATTCTGTTAGGATAAAAATAATATGCAAACAAAAGATAGTTATTTACCAAGCCCTTCAAAACAACAAAAGACTTGGTATGTTGTAGATGCTAAAGACAAAATTTTAGGTCGTTTAGCTTCAGAAGTTTCAAAAATTTTAATGGGTAAAAATGAAAAAGTTTTTACTCCATTCTTAGACTGCGGGAATTATGTTATCATAATTAATGCAGATCAAATCCGTGTTACTGGTCAAAAAGCTACACAAAAGCTTTACCGTCGCCACTCAGGCCGACCTGGTGGTATGAAGACAGAAACATTTGATCAATTACAGACACGTATTCCTGAACGAATTCTTGAAAAAGCTGTAAAAGGAATGTTACCTAAAGGACCTTTAGGCCGTGATATGTACAGAAAACTAAAAGTTTATTCTGGACCAAGTCACCCGCATGAAGTCCAAAATCCCGTATCATTAGATATTTAATTATAAGATCAATAAAAAATATAATTTATGACATTAAATGGTTTAGATACAGAGATTCAAAATTATGATGCCTCTGACTTATTATTTCAAACTGTCGGTAAACGTAAATGTGCCATTGCAAATTTAACTGGATACCGCGGACAAGGAAATATTTTTATTAATCATATTCCTGTAGATCAATATGTTCAATATAATACTGAATTTTTAAACAAAATTTTAGAGCCACTTCGTTTATTAGAGATTGGAAACGAATATGATTTAGTTGTTAAAACTAATGGAGGTGGTATTAAAGGGCAAACAGATGCTACACAGTTAGCAATTGCCAAAGCTTTTGCAGCTTTAAGTCCTGAAAATCGTTCTGTATTAAAGAAAAACGGTTTATTAACACGTGATTCTAGAATTAAAGAACGACGTAAATATGGTTTAAAGAAAGCACGTAAAGCTTCTCAATTCTCAAAACGATAATTTTCATTTTCTAGGTAAAATTATGAAAAAAGATATTCATCCAACATGGCATAAGGAAACTAAAGTTTATTGTGATGGTAAACATGTCTTCACTGTACCAAGTACACAAGAAGAAATGTATGTTGATATTTGGTCAGGCAACCATCCATTTTACACAGGTTCTCAAAAATTGCTAGATACAGAAGGTCGTGTAGATCGATTTAAGAAAAAATATAATGTAAATAAATAAAATATATTTATGCCAACTACTCAACAATTATTACGTTTTGGGCGTGAAACTATAAAACGTAAGACAAAATCGCCCGCATTAAAAAGTTGTCCACAACGTCGTGGTGTTTGTACTCGTGTATATACAACAACACCAAAAAAACCAAATTCAGCTGTTCGAAAAGTAGCAAGGGTTCGTTTAAGCTCTGGATTTGAAGTTACTGCATATATTCCTGGCATTGGGCACAATTTACAGGAGCACTCGGTTGTATTAATCCGTGGTGGTCGTGTAAAAGATTTACCTGGTGTTCGTTACCATATTATTCGTGGTACATTAGACACTGAAGGTGTAAAAGATCGTGCACAACGTCGTTCAAAATATGGTGCAAAAAAACCAAAATAAAAAATTAATTAACTTTAAATAATCTATGTCAAGACGATCATTTAATAAAAAGAATTTCCCACAACCAGATTCTGAATTTAAAAGTCCATTAGTAAGTTTATTAACTGTGCGCTTATTGCGTCGCGGAAAGAAAAATTTAGCACAAAAAATTATACGTGATGCATTTGCAATTATTGAAAAACGTAGTGAAGAAAATCCAATGATTACGTTTGAAAAAGCAATTAAAAATGTTCAGCCTTTAGTTGAAGTAAAATCAAAACGTGTTGGTGGATCTAATTATCAAGTTCCTGTTGAAGTAAGTACTTTCCGTGCAACAAATTTAAGCATGCGATGGATCGTACAAGCAGCTTCTAATCGTTCAGGTAGAACAATTGCTTTACGTTTAGCTAATGAGTTATTAGATGCGGCTAATAACACCGGCGCGGCAGTAAAACGCCGTGATGAAACACACCGTATGGCAGAAGCAAATAAAGCTTTTGCACACATTAGATATTAATTCTTTAATTCCCGCCAAAAGTCTTAATCAAAAAAAATTACTATTAAAAATTTTGTAAATTTAAAAGGAAATTTCAAAATGGCTAGAGAAAAATTTGAACGTTCAAAACCACACGTTAATATTGGTACAATTGGACACGTAGATCACGGTAAAACAACTTTAACTGCAGCAATTACAGCTACATTATCATTAATTGGTGGTGCTGCATTTAAAGATTATGGTGATATTGATGCTGCTCCAGAAGAACGTGCACGTGGTATTACAATTAACACTGCACACGTAGAGTATGAAACAGATAACCGTCACTACGCACACGTAGATTGTCCAGGTCACGCGGATTATGTAAAAAATATGATTACAGGTGCAGCACAAATGGATGGTGCTATTTTAGTAGTATCTGCTGCAGATGGTCCTATGCCACAAACACGTGAGCATATCTTATTAGCTAAACAAGTAGGTGTACCAAATATCGTTGTTTTCTTAAACAAAGAAGATCAAGTAGATGATGAGGAACTATTAGAATTAGTAGAATTAGAAGTACGTGAATTATTAAGTAGCTATGATTTCCCTGGTGATGATATTCCAATCGTTTCAGGTTCAGCTTTATTAGCATTAGAAGCTATTGCTGCAAACCCAGAAACAGAAAGAGGTCAAGACAAATGGATTGATAAGATTTTTGCTTTAATGGATGCTGTTGACGAATATATTCCAACACCAGAGCGTGACATTGATAAAGCTTTCTTAATGGCAATTGAAGATGTATTCTCAATTACTGGTCGTGGTACTGTATCTACAGGTCGTGTAGAACGTGGTATGGTTAAAGTTGGTGATACAATTGAAGTCGTAGGTATTAAAGAAACACGTACAACAACAGTTACTGGTATTGAAATGTTCCAAAAAACATTAGATGAAGGTTTTGCTGGTGATAATGTAGGTATCTTATTACGTGGTATCCAAAAAGAAGAAATTCAACGTGGTATGGTAATCTCTCAACCAGGTACAATTACTCCACATACAAAATTTGAAGCTGAGGTATATGTTTTAACTAAAGAAGAAGGTGGTCGTCACACTCCATTCTTCGCTGGTTACCGTCCTCAATTCTACGTTCGTACAACAGACGTTACCGGTAGCATTACAACGTTCACATCAGATGATGGTGATAACGTAGAAATGGTTATGCCAGGTGATCGTATTAAAATGACTGCTGAATTAATTGCTCCGATTGCAATTGAAGATGGAATGCGTTTTGCAATCCGTGAAGGTGGTAGAACTGTAGGTGCAGGTGTAGTTTCTAGTATCCTTACTTAAATTAAATAATAATATGAATCAAAAAATTCGAATTAAAGTTGAAGCATTTGATCATGAAGTATTGTTAAATTCTTGTTTAAAAATTCAACAAACAATTTCTGAGTTAAATGCAAAAATTATTGGTCCAATCTCTTTGCCAACAAAGATTAGACGTTACTGTGTTTTACGTTCTCCACACGTGGATAAAGATTCTCGTGAACATTTAGAAGTTCGTAAATATAAAAAATTCTTTGACATTTATGATTTATCAAGCCAAGCGTTAGATACTTTCTTAAAAGTAAACTTACCATCTGGTATTGCAATCAGTGTTAAAAAATTTTAAATAAGACTTAAAATAAAAAGACTCTTTGGTCTCGAAAACTTTCGAGACCAAAGAGTCTTTTCATTTAAAATGAAATTTTTACTTAAAAATTTAATTAGTAAAGCTCATCTTCCATGTGAGGAATAATTGTACAATCAGAAGTTGGGTAAGCTACACAAGTTAATGCGAAACCTTCTTCCATTTGCTCATCTTCTAAGAATGATTGTTCTGATTGATCGATAGTACCTTCAGTTACTTTACCTACACATGTTGAACATGCACCTGCACGACATGAGTAAGGTAATTCGATACCAGCTTCTTCAGCTGTATCAAGAACGAATTGATCATCTGGACAATCAATAGTTACATCGATGCCTACTTCTTCATTGATTAAGTGTACTTTATATGTTGCCATTTTTTTTACCACCCTAAAAGTTTTTTTGTTATCTTTGTTATCCTGGATAAGAATCATATTTATACGATTAATATTGTAACAAACTTTTTGCTAATTGTTAACCTTTACGTAAATTTTATTAAAAAACAACAATACTTTTGTTAAAAAAGAGCCATAATATTATTGTAATAATAAAAATAGGAAAAAAATTATGAAGTATGTGGTTTCAATCTTAGTTGAAGATGAACCTGGAGTCCTAAGTCGTTTGACCAATCTTTTTGTTCGTCGTGGTTATAATATTAAAAGTTTAGCTGTTGGTGAAACTCAAATTTATGGTATGTCTAGAATGACAGTTGTTGTTGAGGGAACTGAAGCAATTGTTATTCAATTAATGAATCAAGCTTTAAAATTAATTGAAGTTATTGCCGTAGATAACTTATCAAAAAACCCTACTGTTGAACGTGAACTTGGGTTGATGAAAATTTTTACAGATAATGCACAAGTGCGTGGAGAAATTCAGACAATTTGTGATATTTATCGTTTTAATATTTGTGAAATTGGTACTTACTCTGTAACAGTTGAAATTGTGGGTGACCCTGGAAAAGTTCGCTCTTTTTACCGCATGATTCAAGAAAAGTATAAAATTTTAGAAAGTGTTAGGACTGGATTAATTGGTTTAGCTCGTACTTCTAAAATTTCTTCAGAATTTATTCGACGTGAAAACGACGTTGAAAAAGAAAAAGAAAAACCAGCTGTAATGTACAGAACTGATTTTTCTTCAGGGGAAGAGCCAGAACCATCAGATTTAATTGATTATGCTTCCCAATATACATGGAGTTTAATCTAAATCTACTCGGTTTGGGTTTCGAGAAGGATCATTTGATAAGAATCCAAAGATAAATAATGAAACAAAGAAAATCACTGTTGCATATACAAGGATTTTTAATGTAAGCATTTTATTTCTCCAAAAAAATTTTAGTATTATATATTCTTATTATATACTAAAACTTTTAGGTGTTTATTAAAACACTAAAAAGGAAAATTATTTTTATCATCTTTTTTTGACCCTTCAATAACATTTAAAGAATTTAATTCAGTTAATGTTTTGGAATTTAAAAAATAAGGATAAAAATTTGTAACTGTAATTTCAACAATCTTCTTATTTGATTGTTGTGAATTATTGTGATAATAATTATCTCTTAAAGAAAGAATTCCTTCGATAACCAAAAAGTCATTTTTTTGAAAATGATGCATTAAATTATCACTTAATTCACCCCAAGCAGAAACACGAACTGTGTTTCTGCTTTTTTTTGACTTTTTATATTTTGTTGAAAATTCAGCAACAACTTCAGTTACACGAATATTATTTTCAAATGAACTTTGTTGGGGATTTTCCAATAACTTTACTATAAAAGTTGAGTAATTCATAAAGATTATCGTTGAGAATAGTATTCAACCACTAATAATTCATTAATTTTAATACATGATTCTTGAGAGTTAGCAATTTCAACAACATCAATTATTAAGTTATCTTTATTAACTTTTAAATAATTTGGTGATTCATTATTTGACAATTGTTTAACAATTTCTCCAACATAAGATTTTGCTTTAGGAATAATTTCAATTTTATCATCTTTTTTACATAAAAAAGATGCAATATTAACTTTTCTTCCATTTACAACTACATGTGAATGAGAAACAATTTGACGTGCAGCTGGAATTGTTGGTGCAAAACCGGCACGGAATAAAACTGTATCTAATCTCATTTCTAATAATTGAATAATTACAGCTCCTGTAGCACCTTTACTTTTACGTGCCGTTTGAACATAACGGTATAATTGGTGTTCACTTACACCATAGTTATAACGTAACTTTTGTTTTTCTTTTAAACGGATTAAGTAATCAGATGGTTTCTTTGTATTGCGTCCATGTTGGCCCGGTGGAAAAGCTCTATTTGCTGGAACTAGTTTTCTTGTTAAGCCAGGTAAATCACCTAATCGTCGCGTAATTCGTAATCGCGGTCCACGATATCTAACCATATTTAATTTTGAATAATATAGAAAAAAAGAAATTCTTGAATAATATAATTAAATTTAAGAGGGCGAATGAAGGGAATCGAACCCTCGAATGCCGGAACCACAACCCGGTGCCTTAACCACTTGGCTACACTCGCCTTTTAGATATTATTGTAACATGATTTCCTTTTATTCTTTGGAAATTTAAGATATAATTACCAGTAAGAATAAAATCTATCAAAGTTGAAATATGAAATTTTTTGTTAATGACCATTGTTTTGAAATATATTCAACCTTTACCCTTTTGGATTTAATAAATTATTTAAATTTAAAAAATAAACCTATTGCTGTAGAAAAAAATCATCTTTTCATAGCAAAAGAAAAGTGGCTTGAAACTATAATCCAACCATCTGATCAAATTGAAATTGTAACAATTGTAGGTGGAGGGTAATTTTTGAAATAAAATAAAAATTTAACTATAATTTATTTTAATTAACTAGAAAGAATAAACTTTTTTACTATCTCCAATATTTCAAATTTAGTGATTGCTTCAAAAAAATAATTAACAATATGAAATTAAAAATACAAGAAATTCCAGTTTTAGAGCCAGCGCAAGAGCTGCGATCAAATGCTGAAGATTTAAATATCAGCGAAACAATATATCATCCGGCGTTTTTAATTGGTTTATTACATCATCCTCCACTGGCACAAGAAATAAGAGATGCATCTTTAAGAAATGATTTTAAAGAAATTTTCCAACTCTTAAAAGAAGGTAATTTAAAATTGATTAAAAATGGAAATGAACTTTCATTTTTAAAATTTGAGAAAACAAACAACTTATTAAATAAAGATTTTAATTTACCATATTACAATCTTGATTCAATAAATCTTTACGCTATTGTTAACCAGAAAAATGAATTATTGCAAAGTGTATCCCGCAAACTTTGTAAAAAAATTAAAAAAGAAAAACTTACAAATAAACCATTAGTTAAAGTCTTCTTTAGTAAGCAAGAAGCTGAAAATTATTTAAAAAGCCTAATTAGTTATGACTTGTACAATACCACTAATCGACCATTAAAAGTTGTGAATTTGGATTTACAAACAGCTTATTCGATGTGGCAAAATTGTGAATCTAATATTGCTTTAATTCCTAGTTCTCGAGGTTTAGGTAAAACTATCTATTTTACTGATCAAAAATTAACATTACAAAATGATAAAGTTGTAAACTTAATTTCTTTTGAGAAAGAAACATTGTTAAAAACATTAAAAAGTTTCGGTAAAACAGAATTTAAAATTCAAACAAAGAAATTTAACAATTTTTTGATGGATTCAAAGTATGAATCCGAAAATTATTTTTTCCTTCCTCTTGCAAAAACAAATCAAGAGAGTAAAAGTAATGGATTTGATTATAATCCGGAAAAAAAGTTTTCTCCTTTTTTCAAATTTCGCAATATTCTTTTAGTAAACCCACTATCTTACCATACTAAAAGTCAACTAATTAATAAGGAGAATAATTTACCTTCTTCATTTGCGGAAGAAGAGTATGAAAAATTATTGAGTAAAGAGAAAACACGAAATCGAAAACGAAAAAGACGTGCACACCGTCGTCAATTATATCGTATGTATCGTTGGTGTTTCCAAAAATTATATTACTGGAGTATGGAAGAAAATCAGAAAACAGCTGCTAACTCTAAAAATTCTTTGGTACAACAATTAGTTAATCGTACAAAATGGAGAACATACGAAAAGGGTGATGTTTTAACACGTTGGGATAAAATGCGAACACGTACATCAAAAATTATTACCTTTGATCCAATTCGTGAACGAAAAGAATTCTTTTTTAAACGTCCAGCAACTTTACTGGAATATTTAGGCCAAAAAGTTATTTGGAATAGAAAAGATGGTGTTGCTCCAATAACACAATTTGCACCTCTTAATTGGAGAATGCGATCACTTTTTAATTCTCCGGATAACAATGTAGTTTGTAGTACACCTGAAATTAAAAGAGTTGAAGCTTTTGTTGATGAATTTAATAATCAGGAATTAAAATCGACAATACAAGTAAATAATTTAAAACAGATTTCAAAAAATACTTCAATTTTAAAAAAATAAATATTTGAGGTAAAAAAAGCCATTCATAAAAATTATGAGCAAAAATAATACTACATTAGTTCTTCCTAATAATTTGCTTGCTGAACAAATTGTGTTAGGTACCATTTGTGTTGATGCTAATTTGTTACCAAAAGTCTTACAAAAATTAAATGTTGAAGCTTTTTATTTACCTGAACATAAGATTATTTATCAAGCTATTGGGCAATTGTATGAAAATGACAAAAATTTTAGTTTTTCGAGTTTAGTTACTCATTTAGAAGATAAAAAATTATTAGAAAGGATTGGTGGATTAAAATTTTTATCTAATTTAACAACAAAAGTTGTTACTACTGTAAATCTTGAAAAATATATTAAATTAATTCAAGAAAAATATATTAGAAGATTAATAATCTTATTAGGAAAATACATCATTGATTTAAGTTATACAGATGAAAAACCATTAGAAGAAATTTTACTTGAAGTTGAAAATAAAGTTTTTAGTTTAACAACTAAACGATTTACAACGAATATTAACACAACAACAGAGCTTTTAGGAAATATTTTAATTGAAATTCAGAATCGATTTCAAAATTCAGAAGCATTATCTGGTTTAAGTACCTCTTTTCATGATTTAGATTCTTTAACACAAGGTTTTCAAAAATCAGAATTAATTATTATTGCTGGACGTCCGTCTATGGGTAAAACTGCTTTTTCGTTAAATATTGGAAAAAATATTACGGAAAAATATCAAGTTCCAATTCTTATTTTTAGTTTAGAAATGTCAAAACAGCAGCTGATTTATCGTTTTTTATCTATGTTAACATCTTTAAATTCAATTCGAATTAGATCGGGCAATTTATCATTTTTAGAATGGGAAAATTTAAAATGTGCCATTAAGGATCTTTCAAATATGCCAATTTTTATTGATGATACTTCCTTTGTCACATTAACAGAAATTCAGACAAAAAGTCGCCAAATTTTACAGCAAAAGCAAAAACTTGGTTTGATTATTATTGATTACCTTCAATTAATGCAATTAGGCATTAATATTGATAATCGAGCACAAGAATTGTCTTATATTACTCGAACATTAAAAATTTTAGCAAAAGATCTTAATATACCAATTATTGTATTATCTCAACTTAGTCGAAGTGTAGAGTCTCGAATAAATAAAAGGCCTATTTTATCAGATTTAAGGGATAGCGGTTGTGTTAATTTTCCAAGTGATTCAATTAAAAAAGCTTCAAAAGTAAAAAAAGTTTTTAGTATTGGTAAACGTCCAATTTATTCTTGTAAAACACAGTTTTTGAAAAAACAAAAATTTACTTCTAAGCATAAAATTTTAACAAATTTTGGTTGGACTTGTTTAGATAATGTTGAGTTCAATCAAAAAGTACAGTATTTTTATACAAAAAAGAAATTACTCTGGGATTCAATCAACTGTTTAAAATATATTTCTATTTCTTCAAGTTATGATGTTGAAGTTTCAAATATTTCAAATTATTTATCAAAAAACATTTTATCACACAATTCTATTGAACAAGATGCAGATATTGTTTTAATGCTTTACCGTGATGACTATTATAACAAAAATACAGATCAGCCTGGTTTAACAGAAGTTATTTTAGCTAAACATAGAAATGGTCCAATTGGAACAATAAATTTAAATTTTGAGTCAAAATCTTTGCAATTTAAAAATTTGTAAATAAAAATCTCAGTTAAATTAATTTTAACTGAGATTTTTATTTTATTATTATTTAGTTCGAAACAGCTTCTTTGGCTGAATACATTACTTCCAATGTTATAAAATGGATATTATGTTTTACTGCGTAGTTCTCTGTATTTCGTTTTACTTTTCCTCGAACAAAACCAGGAATACGTTTTAACTCATCTGTTGCATCTTGTGACCACTGAATTAGCGTTTCTTCTTTATTATTTTCCACTTCATATTCTTTGGTATCATGGCCACCGAAAATTTCAAGTAAATGATCTTCCATACCTAACGTAAACGAATTATAGATCAAGTCTGCAATTTGATTAGCACCTTCGTAACCTAAAAAAGGTCTATAACTTAATGGGAAATTTTGAATATGCACTGGTGCTGAAATAACACCACATGGAATATTTAATCTTTTGCCGACATGACGTTCCATTTGTGTGCCAAAAATAGCTTGAGGTTCAGATTTTATAATTAAATCACTAATTAAATTATGGTCATCCGTAATCACAATTTCTTTAGTTAAACCTTCTACTTGTTCACGGAACCATTGCTCTTCATTTTTACAATATGTACCAGCCCAAAGAACGTTAACACCCATCTCATTAACAAGAATTTTGGTTATATTAGCTGCATGAGTCGCATCACCAAAAACGACTGCTTTTTTTTCTAATAAATTTTGGCAGTCAATTGATTGTGCAAACCAAGCTGCTTGTGATATAAAGCGAGTTTGTTGATCAATGTAATTTTCAAAATCAACATCTAAATTAAATGTTTGAAGTAAATTTTGAATTTCACGAATAAATTTTGCTATCTGAATGATCCCAAATGGTGATGTTTCAATGTAAGGCTGATTAAACTCTTCCGATAAATATTCTGCTGTTTTTATACCAACTTCATGATATGGAACAATATTAAACCATGCTTTTGGTAAATTTTTTAGTTGTCGTGTTTCCGCATTCTCTGGAATTACTAAATTGATATCAATATCTAAGTCGAAGAGTAATTTTTTTAATTCAGCTAAATCATGTTGATTGTGGAATCCTAAACTACATGGACCAATGATATTAACGCTTGGTTTTTTAGACTTCTTAATTTTTTGTTCTTTACCTTCTTTTTCTAGATAAAATTTAACAATTTGATAAAGAGTCTTATCCGCCGCTTGTAATTCGTTTACACGATAATGATTTACATCTGCTAATAACACATCTGAATTTGACTCTAAAGAAGCTCGATTAACAAAGTTTTGTAAATCTTCTTGTAGAATGCTAGAAGTGCAAGTTGGAGTTAAAACAATTAAATCAGGTTTTTCTTCTTTATCTTTTCTCGTAATGTTATAGATTACTTTCTCCTGTGATCCACGTGCTAAAACATGACGATCTACAACACTAGCAGTAACTGGTGTAAAATCTTTTTGTCTTTCTAGCATTGATCGCATAACATTAAAATAGTCATCTCCTAAAGGTGCATGCATAATTGCGTGAACATTTTTAAATGAACTTGCTATGCGCAATGTCCCAATATGTGCAGGGCCAGCATACATCCAGTAAGCTAGTTTCATAATTCTTCTCAACTTTTAAGTTAATTTTTAATATACTTAAAATATATACTATTTTGATAAATAAATATTGTTTTTTTTAACAAAGCTAGCCAGAAAAAATATATAATCAGTTTAATTTTGATAAACATTTTCACGTTTTCTTTACTTTACATAAAAATTATAGGATTATTAAAAATGAGAAATTTTAGAAATCTTTTTATTGGTTTCGTATCAATTGCTTTTATTTTATTTAATGCACCTGAAAAAAGTTATGCTGACTATGCAAACTTAAAAAAATGTGGTGAATCTCCAGCTTTTGAAAAGCGTTTAAAAAATAGTGTTAAAAAATTAGAAACACGTTTAAAAAAATATGATCCAGATTCTCCAGCAGCAGCAGCCTTACAAGATCAAATTACTCGCACAAAGCAACGTTTTGACCGTTATGGGAAATCACAACTTTTATGTGGTACCGATGGTCTACCACATTTAGTTGCAGATGGTAATTTTGTTCACGCAGCTGAATTTACTCTTCCAGGTGTAATGTTCTTATATATTGCAGGCTGGATTGGTTGGGTTGGTCGTAAATATTTACGAACTATTAAAGAACAACTTAAAAATCCTAGCGAACGTGAAATTATTATTGACGTTCCATTAGCTTTAGGTATCATGAGCTCAGGTTTTATGTGGCCTGTTTCAGCATGGAAAGAATATACTAGTGGTGACTTTGTTGCTAAAAAAGAAGATGTAACTGTATCACCTCGTTAATTAAATATAATAAAGGATAAAAAATGGATAATTTTACAAAATACTTATCAACAGCACCTGTTTTAATTGCAGCTTGGATGACATTTACGGCTGGTTTCATTATTGAAGCAAACCGTTTTTATCCAGATGCTTTATATCTTCCAATTTAAAGATTTTACTTTTCTCCTAGTTTTAAGGTATAATAGTTTATAGAGAAAGCATAGTTAAGAAACAAATTATCGGGTCAGACTATTTTAGAGCAGCCCAGATTTTTCTTCTTAACCGATGCTTTCTCGTTTTTTTTTATTAAATTTTAATAATAGTTAATTTTAAAAATAAGCATATAATAATAGATAGCATAGAAAGTAAGAAAGTCGAAATAGTATTTAAAGAAAATTAATAATCATGGCATTACCTTGGTATCGAGTACATACAGTTGTACTTAACGACCCTGGTCGTTTAATTGCTGTGCATCTTATGCATACAGCTTTAGTTGCTGGTTGGGCTGGTTCAATGGCTTTATATGAATTAGCTATTTTTGATCCTTCAGATCCTGTATTGAATCCTATGTGGCGTCAAGGTATGTTCGTTATGCCGTTTATGACACGTTTAGGTGTTACAGATTCTTGGGGTGGTTGGAGTATTTCTGGTGAAAGTGTTTCTAGCCCTGGTTTATGGAGTTATGAAGGTGTAGCTTTAACACACATTGTTTTATCTGGATTATGTTTCTTAGCAGCAATCTGGCATTGGGTATACTGGGATTTAGAAATTTTCTGTGATCCAAGATCTGGTGAAGTTTCTTTAGATTTACCAAAAATTTTTGGTATTCATTTATTCTTATCAGGTTTATTATGTTTTGGTTTCGGTGCATTCCACGTAACAGGCTTATTTGGCCCTGGTGTATGGGTTTCAGATGCTTACGGTGTAACTGGTAAAGTACAACCGGTAGCACCATCATGGGGCCCAGAAGGCTTTAACCCATTTAATCCTGGTGGTATTGCAGCTCACCATATTGCTGCAGGTACATTTGGTATTTTAGCTGGTGTATTCCACTTAACTGTACGTCCACCAAAACGTTTATACCGTGCATTACGTATGGGTAATATTGAAACTGTATTATCAAGTAGTATTGCAGCTGTTTTCTTTGCAGCATTTGTAACATCAGGTACAATGTGGTATGGTGCAGCTACAACTCCTATTGAATTATTTGGTCCAACACGTTATCAATGGGATAGTGGTTACTTCCAACAAGAAATTGAACGTCGTGTTGAAGCAAGCTTAAATGAAGGTTTATCTGAAAGTGACGCATGGTCTCGTATCCCAGATAAGTTAACATTCTACGATTACATTGGTAACAACCCAGCAAAAGGTGGTTTATTCCGTGCTGGTCCTATGAACAAAGGTGATGGTATTGCTGAAGCTTGGTTAGGTCACGCTGTTTTCCGTGATTCAGAAGGTCGTGAATTAGCTGTTCGTCGAATGCCAGCATTCTTCGAAACATTCCCAGTAATTTTAGTTGATAAAGATGGTATTATCCGTGCGGATATCCCATTCCGTCGTGCTGAATCTAAATATAGTATTGAGCAAGTAGGTGTAACTGTAAGTTTCTATGGTGGTAAATTAAATGGTCAAACATTCAAAGATGCTCCAACTGTTAAGAAATTTGCACGTAAAGCTCAATTAGGTGAAATTTTTGAATTTGATCGAACAAGTTTAGAATCTGATGGTGTATTTAGAAGTAGTCCACGTGGCTGGTATACTTTTGGTCACGCTAACTTTGCCTTACTGTTCTTCTTAGGTCACTTATGGCATGGTGCACGTACAATCTTCCGTGATGTATTTACAGGTATCGGTCCAGAAGTAACTGATCAAGTAGAATTCGGTCGTTACTTAAAAATTGGTGATAAGAGTACTCGCCGTCAAGGTGCAGTTTAATCCTTTAATCAATTATTAAGAACTTAAATAAAAATTATTTCAATACTTTTAGGAGTTAAAATGGAAGCCCTAGTGTATACCTTTTTATTAATTGGTACATTAATGGTGATTTTCTTTGCAGTATTCTTCAGAGATCCACCTCGTATTATTAAAAAATAATAATTTCATTGAAAAAAGAGAATCGTTTAAAACGATTCTCTTTAAAAAAAATTAGTTATTAAAACTCAATTTTAATCTTCATGTTCTTCAAACGGATCACGCAAGTTTTTTGATGCAGGACCAAAAGAACTGTAAATTGAGTATCCTGTTACACCAAGTAACAAGCTTGAAACGAAAATAATTAATAATGTTGCAGTTTCCATATGAAATTTCAGTTTTTGATTATTTTTTGTCAATCAATATTATATATATATATTAAAAAAAGAATCGAAGATTATGGCTTTAAGAACTCGTTTAGGAGATATTTTACGCCCTTTAAATTCGGAATATGGTAAAGTAGCTCCAGGTTGGGGTACAACGCCAATTATGGCTATCTTTATGGCTTTATTCCTAGTTTTCTTGCTAATTATTTTACAAATCTATAACTCATCATTAATTATTGAAAATGTTGATGTAGATTGGAATTCTATTACTTAGAAAATCGACAAAAGGAAAAATAAAAAAGGAAGACTTTATTTTTTATGAATAAAGTCTTCCTTTTTAGCATAAATTTTTTCTTCTTCTTACTAAAAAGTTCTGGAGTGATTATTTGAAACCTTTCTTTTTCTCTATTCTTTAAGTTATAATATTTTCATATAAGGGCTTGTAGCTCAGTGGACTAGAGCGCGTGGCTACGAACCACGGTGTCAGGGGTTCGAATCCCTTCTAGCCC